>ODAI014805649.1_pt1 | contig 88551 bp, 114 predicted proteins | sample 1539321 | NCBI WGS metagenome assembly ODAI01 (sample SAMN02144231, study PRJEB22623) | gut metagenome | biome: sheep rumen | host: Ovis aries | place: New Zealand | reverse complement strand
TCGTCATCCTCGTCATCCTCGTCATCCTCGTCATCCTCGTCATCCTCGTCATCCTCGTCATCCTCGTCATCCTCGTCATCCTCGTCATCCTCGTCATCCTCGTCGTCATCCTCGTCATCCTCGTCATCCTCGTCATCCTCGTCATCCTCGTCGTCATCCTCGTCATCCTCGTCGTCATCCTCGTCAGATGCAAATGCGGCTTCGAGAGCAGATCCACTGATGCCTGTGATAATCAACTGATAAGTACCATCATCAAACTTAACGAGAGTCATACCATTTCCGAGATCAAAGCGTGCAACCTCCTGAGGTGCAGCAGCTTTCTTTGTTTTCTTAGTTGCCATAATTTAATGTTTTTAAAGTGTTAATAATAAATTATATGGATATAATCCGTTTCTGAATTTCATTTTCAGAGTTATATAGTTTTACCTCTTCTAGAAGTGATTTGAATTCTGCCTCAGAGTTGATAATTTTATGCTCATCAGGTAATCCTTTTGCAACTACCAATATATTTTTAGGCCAAACGGAAGGCCTTAGGTGTATTTTAATATTTTGGTTCATCTTTAATTTATTAAGTATAATATTTTAGTATAACCTTCTAAGATATAATCTACCCAATTCTCATGTAAAGAAGGGTAAGAAGGTCTTTTTTCCTTTGTATAGATATTATTTACAAATTTCTTAGGATGTATATACCAATACCCATTAATCTTCATATTACTTGAAACATAAGCATATAGATCATGGGTTTTCAAGTTTTTCTGAAATCCCATAAATTCAAACTGGGATTGTAACTGGTCTTCCTTTAAATATATATGAACATAAGGTTGTTCCCTCCATATAGAATCCCATAGATCTTTTACTTTAACCGCTTGCTTAAAATAATCCTGTTTAAAAGGTTCTACTACTTTTTGATGGAAATATAAGGATAAAGCATAAGCCCAAATCTTTGGAGTATACCTGTCTTTATATTTATCAAATATCACCTTTCCTATTCCACCGTGCATACGACCTAAGAGACGGTATCTCCTGTAAGAGAGCATCATTGACCTCTTTTCTCTTGGAGTGGAGAGCTTCTTTAGATATTCCTTGTCTATAACCATAAAATTGTTCTTTATACCATTTATTAAAATGAGTTATACCTCGTTTACGATGCCTTTTTAAAAGAATAGCAAAGTACCTTCTACGATGTTTATCATATTGAAATTCTTGAGGGTAAATGTATTTCTTTAAAGGTACCTGATGCCTCAGTTTACCGTTAACCTTTATAGGGTTATCCCCAAGTATCACAAAATTAGCTTTCTTTTGCTTAGGGAAGGTTGTAATACCTTGTTCCCTTAATTGTTTACCCGAGATCAGGTGTACTGATTTTAATATATCTACTCCATAAAGGGTTGTCATGATATGTCTAGCTTGTACTCTAGAGTAAAAAGGTACTTGGCAGTATTTCTTCCTGTATAAACTGGTTTCAGTTTTCTTGTTGACATGCCTATAAGTATACTCATTGTGATAAGTCCAAGCATATACACAGTATGAATAAACCCTATTATGGTCTCTAGCTATCTTGGTCATTTCTTTTTCCTTGTCGCTTTTCTAAACCAAAGAGATATGGATTTCTCATTAGCATCTGGGAACTTTTTCTTAACTCTCCTAATAACCCTTTCTAAGGTAAAACCTTTTGAAGCTAATTCGAAGGTGTAAGACTTCTTAGTACCAACTACCAAACCCCTTTCATCTTTTTGTCTGGTTTTCTTTTCCTTAGGTTTCTTAACTCCCCTTATTCGTTTAGTTCGTCGAGATCCATCTTCTTGTTCTTCTCCAAGAAACCCAAGACGAAGGCGTGAACTCCTTATTGGGTCATCCTTCGCATATCCTCTTTCTGAAAGTTGGAAGTCCATCCACTCATCATATTTATCAATAAGTGAAGGATCTGGAGTATTTGTAGTTCTATTGATATAACTTAAGAGAGCTCCAATACTATTTCCTGTAGCATCAGGAAATGGCATACCCAGAATAATGGCTTGACGTTTTAAGTCTTTATAAGTCATGGATCCTGTTCCAAATTGCATAGCTCCTAGCATAGCATATTTTTCTCTAGATTTCTTTAGAGTTGTTGTTCTGTTCTTTCCCATATCCTAAGTGGTTTATAAATTTTTATTACTTTGCAAAATTACATATTTTATTTTAAATATGCAAATATTTTCTAATATTTTTTATAAAAATCTGAGGAAGATGCTCTGGATTCACCAGTTTGAGATAGTTTGGATCTTTTTTCAGTTTTCCTTGGTCTATGGGTATTATAAGCCATATCAAGGTTTTTAACAGAACATTCAAGATTATTTACTTCATTGTAATTTACAGCTTTATGAATAACTGCCCTGTATTCAGGCCAAAATTTCTGAGATAGATTTATCTTAGTAGTCCTATCAAGGTACTGGTTTACCAGAAATCCGAAAGTATCTGCATCATCTCTAGTATTAAAAACATAAAGGTAGAATTTAGATAACTCTTTAACTACTTCCTTTTCAGGTCTTATCTTAAGTAGATAGTATCCATCTGAATATAAAGTCTTGGATATCAAAGCCACCCAATATGCTGATTTACTTGGCTTTACTTTATAAAACCACCTCTCTCTAATCTTTTCTAGAGCAAAGTCAGGAGTCTGCTTCAAAATATATTTAAGAAATATCTTTTCTCTCTTGTTTTCTCGCCTTTTATATGCACTAGGTTGTTGTAAAATCTTAGGTAGTATACGAAAATTATTCCACCTATCAAATTCAAAAATTAACCTTCTTGTACAAATATCCCATTCATCTTCAGAATCCTGAAGAACATTCATATTTCGGATAATATTTTTGTTATTTACACAAGGTACTAAATTAGCTGAATCCCCTGAAGCAAGTACTGCTTCTTTATTTGATAATCGTCTTTCTATACTAGCCTCTATATAATCCTTGAATTGTTGATCACATGGGCTATCTGGTCTAAATATACTACCATGTAGTTCAAAAAAATCTGTAAACAATTTAAAGAACTTCTGAGATCTTTCTCGAAGTTCTAAGTATTTATAGTGAGCTACACCTAAAATGTTACCTACTTCCCATGAGGATTTACCTTCAGATAGTTGTAGGAATAATGATTGTTGCTCAGTATTAGTTAGACAATTCCAAGCTTGTGATTGAGCTGATGACATACTAGTTTCCATGTTATCAATACATTAATTTTTTATGTTTTTTATTTCGTTTAGCTTTCTTTAGATTCAGTTTAGTCTCTAAGCTTTCATTACTTATCCTATCCATATCATATGCCTTACGACATTGGTCGGCTAATAATTTCCTTGGATCATAGTTTTCATATACACTGTAAATAACCATATCTAATGGTAACCAAGTTTCTATACTACTATTTTGTGGATATATTTGAAGTTTTACTCTATCATTTTCAAGATCTATATCTTTAATTATGGCATCTGCACCTATATAAGGATAATGTCTAAGTTCAATATAATCATTTACATGTATCGAAGATATTTCCTCTATGGATAATCTCTTATTTTCCCTTGAGATTTGTAAGAATCTATGTACTTCTTTACGGGATACTATGGCTACTTGTGAAAAATCATCGAAATCTTCAGCATTTTCTACTCTAGCCTTCTTCCCACGCTTACGGTGTAAAGGTTCAGTATTTTTAAGCCAGCCTAGTATACCTGGTATATTTCTTTTTAATTTATTAAGAAATTGCCTATTATACACAAGGCTAGTAGGTATCTTCATAAAACCATAATTAAATAATAGTGGCTCTTCTTGATATACATCTTTACCTCTACTTGAGTTTTTAGTTATAAACCTGATGGTTGGAATTATTGCCCTTATATGATGGTACCCACTTTCCTTCAGGTCCTTATTTATGTTCTGATAATATTTATTCTCTAAATAGAATATACAATATGAATAATGGGTACTTTTCATATTACTTGTAGAACTTTTTAATGTCTTTACGTAATAACTTATGTAGTTTTTTATATGATATACTAGATTTTATTTCTGATGCCATAAATACATATAAGGTAAGAGTAACTGGTTTTAACTGAATCAATTCTGGAGCTGAAATAGTCATTAGCCTTTTAATTGGATTATTAGATAAATCCTGAATTTTTAATAATGAGGCAGCTACCTTCTCATCTATTACAAAGAAAAATTCACCCTTGTGCATAGAGTTATACCTCATACACAAGATGGGAAATTTCTTAGTTCTTTTAGCATCCTTAGAGGCTTGCTTCCAAAAATCAAAGATCTTACATCTCTTATTACCAAGTAAAACATGTTCGAAGCGAATATCTTGGTAATTCTTACATTCTATAGATATACAGCAACGATTTTTATGTTTATCATCATTACAGATTAGATCTGAACCTAAATCTCGGTTATTATGGAAAGAACCTGAACCAGGAGTTCTACCAAAATTAAATCCTGACCATTCAGTAAAGAACTTTGCTACAACCCTTTCAAAACGATTCCCTTTCTTTTTACTATTTGCCATTTTATAAACTATGTTTTAGAATTATTTACTATTACATAGTTATTTTCGAAAGGCCATCATGTTTTTCTACTTGCATAACTCTTGCTTTGTGTAAGGGTAATGACTGATGGTGTGAGATTAAGAATAAGCTTTTGTTCTCAAAAACCTTTGTAATGAGGTTTATAGCTACTTCTAGTACATCATCAGATATTCCTTCGAATACCTCATCCAAAAAGGCTAAATTTATACCTCTAGCGGCCGTGAGTGCCTCATTCATAGCCAAAGCCATGGCAAGGTTTACTAGTGATTTTTCTCCTCCCGATAGTTCATCATATTCTATGATAACTCCATTTGATTCGATAAGTGTGACGAATTCTTTTCTTGCAGAGTCGAGGTCAACTTCGAATGATACTCTAAATCCGAGGATTTCTGAATAGCTTTCCAAAACATGATTGAGTAAATCAAGTGAGGAGTCGAATAGATACGCCTTAATACCATTATTTCCGAGGGGCTCCGTAATAATCCAATCGTAGTTTTCGAGTTCTCCGAGTTTATTATGGTAGTCCTCATCTGCCTTCTTAAGTTTCTTACGATAATTCTCCCAAGCCTTCTTATATTTTGGAGATAGTACCTTTTGTTTCTCATTTTCTAATTCTAGTATTTGTTCATCTATTTCGCATATGTTGTCCGCTAATGTATTACATGTCTGATGGCCCAATTTAAATTTAGTTTTTATTTGATAAAGTTTTGATTTTCTATCAATAAGCTCTTCCTTCTCTTCCTGTAACTCTGTGATACCCTTAAATGTATTATACAGGTTTTGTAATTTTTTTCGAGCCTTAACATATTTTTCTTTTTCTAACAAATTAAGGATTTCTAATACAAAATCCTCTAAATCTAGCTGAGTTTCGCCTCTAGCGATTTTGAGTTGGCTATATATACTGTTGAGTCTGGATTCTGTTCTAGATATCTTATGATCGAGAGATAATTCAACAGATTCTTTGAAGTTACGTTGTGTTTTTTGAAGTCTTCTCGTGAGTTCAAGTCGTTTTTCTCTAAGCTCCCTACGCTGTCTATGAACCGTTGTCTTCCAGGACCTTTCACGTTCTCGTAATTCGAGGTACGTATTCTTAGAGTCTTCAACCTGCTGCTTAAGCTGCTTGGCTTGTCTTTCGATATCATTTGCTTCTGTAAGGATATCTCGTCTTTCATCATTTGCTATATTTTTTGCTAAATTTAAAAAATTAAGGTCAAATACCTCCTCAAAAAGCTTCTTCTTATCAGTATTAGATTCCTGTATTAGCCTTTTCAGACCTTGACCAAACATTATAGAGTTAATAAACAACTGATAAGTAAGTCCTAATGACTTTTCTATGATTTCCTGTATCTTTAATTTACCTTTTACATCAACTGGATAAGCATCTTGATAAACCATGAGCCTATTAGCTCCTTTATTACCATCTTCTAAGGGTAATTTGTAATTTTGACACCTTATTACACGATATACTCCTTGTGAAGTCTGATATGAAAGTATTACACAAGTACCAGGATAATCTTTTGGTTGGTATTTTTTCCAAGTATTTACATCTGAAACACTTTTTAAGTCTTTACCATACAAACACCAAGTGATAGCAGAGAAAATAGTTGATTTACCACTACCAGTAGGACTATTAATCCAGGTTATTCCTGGAGTATTAAGCTGTAAATGAGTTTGTTCAGCTATACTTCTAAACCCTTCTATATTTATTGATAGAAATGTTAACATAATTCTTCGCCTTTAGTTAATATATTAGTTAATAACTTCAATCGAGCTTTATTTTTATCACCTTTTTGTCTCATATAGCGACGTGCTAGTTGTTTCTTAGTAAGTTGCTTTGTAATTTTATGTTCAGATTCTATAGTTTTACTAGTAGGTTTTGGTATAACTGTATAATAATTGCCATCATCTTTAATTTCTGACTCATCATATACATCTATAAACTTAGGGTAATCATCCCAATATTTAAACTTTACAGATAGGTCTTTATATATTTCAAGATAACCTATTTTACAATTACGATCAGTACGCCTTTGTTGTTGAGGAGCTCCTACCATATAAACCTTTTTACCTAATCTCTGAGGTTTATGAATATGGCCACAAAGTACTAGCTTAAAATGTTTTAATAAGTTTATATTTAAATTCTCTACGGAATCAACAGACCTACCATCAGTATCTTTTGCTCCAGGATAGTCAGTATGAAGTAAAAGTATATCAGCATCCAATTTTTTCACATAGTTATTCAAACCTTTATTGTGATCTATATAAGGTATACCATATACTCTTTTACCTTGAATATTTACGTAATCGTGATCCAAATCTATAAGCCAATCATACTCATTAGCAAATCTTGATACCCATGATGTCTTAGGTTTTTCTATAGTATTAACATTATTAATATCATGGTTCCCACTTATAGCATACACCCTGAAACCGGTATTATTGTGTATAAGGTTTAACTCTTTAAACTTTTCCTGTACTAAATCATATAAATCTGCATCTATACTCTCTGGCTTGTGGAATAAATCTCCACAAAATAGGGCAGGACAGTAATATTTATTACATAAATCTGCTATACGGAATAAAACATCGAAACCGTTAAGAGTTCGATGATTATCTTTATTGAATTTCGAATACATATTTAAATGTAAATCAGAAAAAGCTATTGCTATTATTTCCTTTTTGGCCATACAATATTTACTCCTAACTGTTTTGAAACAATACGTTCCCTTATATCCAATGAAGGCTCATTTATTAGTACTATATCCAGATCTCCATATATAGTTTCTAAATTACCTAATTTATAACCTCCATACATATAGGTTTCTGATTTAAAAATGTTTACACTATCAACCTTTATTTGATTACTAAATACTGCTCCCCAATTTTCAAGGACCATCAACATAATAGAAGATATTTCAGCTTGAAAATACTTGTTCATAATCCGCTTTTTATTATCTTCCATTATCCAATGATCAACCATATAAGGAGTAAAATTAAGTACAATTAACTTATCACAGTATTCACATAAACACATCTTACATAATTGTAGGAAATGCTCCATTTCACATTGAGGTATAGTATCTGCTTGCTTATATAGAAAATAAGCAGCAGAATCAAGAAAACTCCTATCAGATACAAAACTATCCTGATTAGCGAATAACTTCTTTCTAAGATTAAGTATCTGAAAATCCTGGGTATATAATTCTTTTTTATCATGTGATAACATGTCTTTATGTAGCTCATCCTTTGTTTGTGGTAATAAATCAGATACACTACCAGAGATAAATGGCCAAAGTGGTTCATCTCCACCACCTATACTTTCAACGAATTTAGCTAAAGTAGTTTTACCAATACCAGAAGGACCAGCAAACATTATACGATTTGGACTTTTCATTTTAATAACTTTTTAAAGGGTTCAATAAATATATCTGTGAGGAATGAATTGAACGAGTACTCAATACATATTTCTCTAAATTTATCATAATTAATCTTACTTCTTGTATACATTTTTAGTATATTAGAAGTACCACTTAACTTGTTATTATCAATAAACCACTTTAAATCAATTAAGTGATGATTACGAGTAACTATCCCTATAAACTTATCACTAACTTCTTGATTAGTTTTTATATAACTACTTATTGAACCATATTTATCAAGAAATTTACGAGCTTTAACAGGACCAATACCAGGAACACCTGGTATATCATCTGAATTATCTCCAACAAGGCAAAGATAATCGACCGTTTCTTCTGGATCATACCCAAAAAACTCTTTACAATTAGTTCTTCTAACATAATCTTCTTTTCTTGGGTTAAATATTTTCACTCTATCATTAGTAAGTAATTGATTAAAATCTTTATCAGAAGAAATTATTGTTACCAACCACTCAGGGTTTAATACTTTAAAATATAGGTATGCTAGAAAGTCATCACCTTCATAAACTGTCTGTTTCTTCTTATCAAATATATATTTAATTCTTAGAATACGCAGGATCTTTAATATGACATCCCTTTGCATGAATAGAGCATCTCTATCATAAGATATATTTTGCCGGTGACCCTTATAATTAGGGAGTAGTTTATCCCTAAGAGGAGAATGACCATTATCAAAGGTTATGTATACATCATCTGGGTTAAATCTTTCTAAATACATGTGGAGTGATTTGAAAAATCCAAATATTGCTCCACTGGGTTTACCATCTGTACTTCTCAATTTCTCAAATTTATGAAAGCTTTGATGTAATATGTTTTGCCCATCTATAAGTAAAACTCTTTTTCTAGCCATAAAATTTCTTCTTTAATTTTTCTACTGTTTCTTTTACAAAAGAATAGTTCTCTTCTACTAGTCCAATTAAGAGTATACTCATGTATTCTTTGTAGTCGTCAAACTGATTAACGAAATCATTAGTAATATCCTCTAAAGGCCTACGTTTATTTAATAATTTAGTGAACAATATCTTGTTCCTACGATTCTGACCTACTTTTAAGTCAACAGCTATACTTGATATATGTATGGCTTTACATAAATCCTGTTCACCATTTTTATATTGGAACCTTGAAGTATATTTTAGTATTTCTCCCTGGAACCAGTTAAAATTAAAGGCGACAATCACTCTTATTGGCTCTACCTTAAGTCTTTCGTAGTGATTGCCTCCTTCTTGTTGTAAATTATCATTCGTCTTCATCTTCGTCTTCTATATTATTAAATGACTCATATTCTACACCATCCACCGGAAATAAGTTGACATGTATTGATTCAAGCTTTTTTCTTGTAGTACCGATGGTGTTAATTCTAGCTCTTTTAAGTAACTTTCGTCGTAAATCATCGTCAGACTCAATAAGCTCTCTAAACTTCTCCTCCCCTCTAGCAATTTTCTCTCCTTTATACTTAATAACGCCACCATTTGCTTTTTCGATAACCTCTTCTTCTGCAAACACCTCATCAAGGTAAAAATATCTATCGAACCCAACATCGTGTAATTTAGGGTTAAAGTAAACTGGACATTTAGAAATAGTAGGCTTAGGCGGAGCGACTTTGTTTTTGAGCACTCGTAACGTAACCAATTTACCAGCTTTTCTTTCTCGCCCTTTAGACTTAACAGTAATACTTCTACCAGCGAAAAAGGCAACTCTAATTGATGCCCAGAACTTAAGAGCTGCTCCTCCAGTTGTTGTTGTATTATCTTTACCAAATCCAACGTTAAGGGCAGTGCGGACTTGATTGATATAGATTTGAGTAATTCCGAGTCTGTAAAATAATTCATTGCGTATACGAAAATATTTATAAAGTGCCTTAGCCCTTCCACCCATTTCAGCTTTACCTTCTACCATCTTAGCATCTATGTTATCAGAGCAATCCATAGCAGCAATAGAGTCAACTACTAGTAATATTGGTTCATTATGAATTAACTGAGACCTCCAATAAATTGCCAGATCAGCTACAATATCAGATACATATTCTATACGTGTATCATTAACTACAGTAACATTATCAGGGTCAACTCCATTCTCTTCAGCCCACTTATTCATCCAAGATTGTTCAGCATCTACCCATATTACATGACCTCCTAGTTGCTGACAAGCATAAGCAAAGTTATAAGCTATAAGAGATTTACCAGAAGACTCTTCTCCAGCTACTTCTACTATTTTACCAAAAGGTATACCTCCTCCCCATTGATGATTGAGGGCAAAGAAGGTAGAAGGTAACCATAGATCATGGTCATCTACTTCTGAAGCCTTCATTTTTATAATCGAACCATATTTCTTATTTAATTCGTTTAAGCTTGGTACCTTGATACCTATCTTTGTTTTTTTAGCCATATTTTAGATAATTTAGAGAAAAAAAGGAGTCACCCTTAGAGCAACTCCTTTATAAGTTAATCAGTTCAGGATTAGATATCAGACTTATACTTCTTTTTCTTCTTCTTATCCTTACCTTTCTTCTTGGACTTCTTAGGCTCATCATCTTCATCCTCTAAAGAGTGATCCTCGTTGAGGAACTTCTCGAGCTTCTCTTCCAACTCATCATAGGATTCTATTTGAGAACGAACTATACCCTCCAAATCAATGGTACCAGCATACTTCTTATCCAATTTGGTTGGTTTACAAGGACGTACTGTGTAAGAAGTATCCATTTTACCTGAACCAGAACGAACGATTTTTATATCATAACCAGTACGTGGATCAGTCATATCTCCAGCTTCATCTTCATCAAGATAAAGGTCAATAATATCATTATATACTGATCCTGCAATGAGAATACCCTTGTCTGCTCCATCATGGTCAACCTTAGTTCCCTTGTCGTCTTGATAAATGATTCCTCCAACTACGTACTTACGTCTTGGTATAAGAAGTTTTGCAAGTTCTTTATCGTCTTTATCTTTAGAAGCCTTTAACTCTTGATACTTCTCCATAAAAGGACAAGGTTCATCAAAAGTAGCTGGAGAAATAATACCACCAATACCCTGCAAATAAAACTGAACAACCTCAATTCCAAGTTCCTGATCATCTCCAGGAGATTTCAACCTAATACGAGTACTACCTTCTTTTGGGAAGATTAAACCGTTGTTGTTACCTTTACTTTCAAGAGCTTTCTTTCTTGCAAGCATTTTCTCTTTTGTAGTCATTCCACTACTTGAGAGCTTCTTCTTTTTCTTGTATTTGTCTTTCATTGCTTAATCTTATTTTTATTTATTATATTTACATGAGATTATGGTTTACATGACTTCTCAAAACTTTCAGGGTTTTACTACCAGCCTTTCTCATAAATTTACTACAAAGATTTACTAAATGGTAGTACTCTGTGTTACTATTAACATTCTTATGATTTTGTTGTGGGTCTCGATAATCTCCGTAAGGAGTAGTTTTCACCCAAGTTTTTACATGTTGTGTAGGCATAACTTAACTTAAATAACTAAATGTTTTTATTTTCACGAACGTAAATAATCTCATTGAGAGCCAGTACGGTAAACTCCCATTTCTCTTCTGTAAGCTCTATATCCGTAAACTTAAGAGGTTCCCAAAGATCTACTTCTTTACCAGCATACAAACCATAAGTAACAACTACTCCAGTATTAACCATACCTTTGTAAGTGTTATAATCATCAGTGATAGGGCCTGGGAAGATAACTACACCTTCACGAGGTATTCCTTCTTTACTAGTACCAGGAATAATAATACCTCCTACCTTGGTATCCTGGTCCTTTGGACTTAGAATAAGAACCCTGTTTTCTGTAGGGGTTCCATCTATCTTTAAAACTTCAGCCAACTTCTGGGCTACTGTTAGTGAAATGTGATTTAACTTAAACATAAATTTACAGATTAAATTAATATAATAATATGTTTATAACTTATAGTTGTTTACGGATATTAGCATTTAGTGTTCTTAGTATATTCTCTCTATTCTGATAAGCTTGACATATAGAAATAAACTCTGAAGCTTTTGCAGCTGATTCTAAATATCTTTCACAAACGGATTTATATTTTTTAGAAGATAGTACCTTGTTAGATACATAATCATTATTCCATCTTTCGTTAGAATCTTTAAAATATACCCATTGAGTTGCATAGGTATCTTCCTTTTCTCTTGCTAGAGCGTCCCGTTCTTTAATATACTTATCACGAATAGCACATAGTATATAATAACTAGACGGAGAATCCTTTAGCTGAGAATTCATAAGGTTTTCATTGATAGTCAACTCTTTCTGAATATCAATTTTTAATACCTTACCTTGAAACTTTACCTTTATAGGTTTTATCTTTACATCTTTCATAAATTCTCTGTAGTTATCTGTGAACAAGGATTATTCCTATGATATATCTCATTACCACATTGAGGACAAGTTACTGTAGTATGGTGTACATACTGATTATAATGTAAATCCTCAGCTTCATACTCAAACTCTGTATCACAGCTAAAACACTTAGCTCTGTACTTTTTAGTACTTCCCTGCCTTAAAATCTTCTTCATACTTCTTCATTTGTTTAGAGAAATGTTTTGGATAATCTGAGATAGGTATATCACCATATTTTTTAGCTTCCTTCATATACTCATCAACATCAAAGTCTGGCTCAAGCATTTTCCTATAATCATACCCAGGAATAAATGGAAGTTCCTCAGCCATTGTACGACCTACATGATAATCCATATCCATTAATACATCATCAATCTGGAATCCAAAATACTTCTTAGTACTAGGATTACTGAATATCTTCCACATCTCATACAAATCCCAAGTATTAATTGTTTCTGGGGCTGCATTGAAGTAGTTAGCATCATGTACCAGTGTAACTGAGTTCATCATAGGTAACTTACCTTGCCTCATTAAATAATATATAAGGATAGAACCAAATAGACACATATCAGATGCTGCAGATTGACATGGGAAGTTAAGACCAAGTCTGATAGCATAAGCTTGCTCATCATGATTATCAGACCATATCTGAGGTAACCTACGTTTTCTACCAAATAATGACTTAATGAATCCTTGTTTCTTTAATATCCTTTCCTGCTTAGCTTTAAACTTCTGAAGAGCTGGATGTTCTGCAAAGTACTCATCCATCTGTTTTTTAGCCTCCTCCTTAGTAACGATAATACCTGACTTAGGATCAGAAAGTTTAACAGCAAGTAGACCTGGGCCAATACCATAAATAAGTCCGAAAGCAAGTTGTTTAGCTTGTTTACGTCTTACAGACCACATCTTATGATCTGGATGTTTTTCATCTTTATATATTGGTAGGATCTTTTCGTATGGTACATGATATTTCTTACAAGCAATAGCTAAGTGAGGATCATTACCAGAAGCAAAAGCTTGTAGATAAGTTTCATCTCCACTTAAGTGAGCCATGATTCTCAACTCTGCTTGAGAAAAGTCAGAAGATATGTAAAGAGTACCTGGAGCAGCTACTAATTGTTTTTTAATATTAGGATCCACTGATGTCTTTGGGATCTGCTGCAAATTAGGTTCTGATGAACTTAATCTTCCTGATGTAGTACCATGAATCTTAAATGAACCGTGTAACTTGTTATCATCCTGGGTTTTATCATGCCAACCCTCAATGAAAGTTGTATACATTTTCTGTAAGCCTCTTAGATCTAATAAATTATCAAGGAAGATAGCTTTAGGATTATCTGGTTTCTTTACAGTCAATCGTAACTGTTGCAAAGTATCTTCAGCAGTAGATGGATTTCCTGTATCTGTAAACTCTGTACATTCAAAACCAAATCCATGTTCATCATATACCAATAATGGGAGATCAACAGGAGATCCTAAATTAATAGGTTTCTCTAATTCTCTCTCACCTTTAGTACTATATATGCCCATTCGAACATTTACTATCTTCTGTTCTCGTGAAGCTATCTTCTTTTCAATACTTGCTCTTATCTTAGCAGAATCTTTTTCTCCTCGAGCAGCTTTATATTCATCATTAAGCTTATCGATTTCATATTGGACCTTGCCTATATATTTTTCAACCCTTTGTTCTACTAAATATTTATGAAAACGTTTAACTCTGGGCAAGTTTAGAATATTATCTAGAGCTTTGTCAATTTTTTTCTTATATTCTTCAAGTAGTTTTTCATTGAACTCTCTGTCAATATATAACCCATTTGCTTCTACTGACTGAAGAACCCTTGAAGCAGGCATAATCAGATTCCTAAATAGGTCATATAATCCTAAGTCAATTAACTTCTTCTCAAAGAAAATACAAAGTCTAAATGTATAGTCCGTATCCTGACCACCATACTGACATAATTGATCCAAAGGTTTCTGGTCCCAAGGTATCTTATCGAAACCTTTTTCTGATTCGTAGTTACCATATTCCGGGAGATATCTACGAGTCATATCCTTCAGACCATTAGGTTTTTCCTCATTAAGTACATACTTAGCAAGCATACCATCAATAACAGTACCTCGATAATAGATATGATACTTTTGAAATATCTGACCATCAAACTTATGATTCCAAGCCATCTTTACTACTTCTGGATTTTCAATAAGTTCGTGACCAATCTTTTTTATTACCCATTTAGAAGAATACCTAACTTTATATTCCTTTCGTTGGAAGTGATCAGTAACTACTGAACAAGCAAAACCAGCCTGAAACGTGATAGATAAGATAGTAGTACAAAAATCTTTCATGTAGATTGGTTGTGCGTTAGTCTCCCAGTCATAACAGCAATAACCTACCTGCTTACAAGCTTTAATTAGTTGCCTAACTTCAGCCTTAGTTGTTAATATTTTGGTTTTTGTTCTCATCTTCTTTAACGTTAAATATGGGAATACCCGTTATTGAGCATTCCCATATATGAATAGTGCTTAGTCAATGTCCATCAAATCGTCTATAGAAGTCTTCAGTTTCCACCAATCTCTTTGATAAGAGTGTAGGCTTCCAATTTGATGGTAAAGATATCCTGGCTTAACTCCTACTTTTTCAGCTACATATTCCATAAGTCTCCAAGCAAGATATACGTCGTCACCAAAATGAGATACAAAATCTGCTGAACGTTGGTTATAGATGATGTTACATACCTTTTCTCCTTTTCCGTTTGGACGAATTAGGAACTGATAGTACATAGAGCAAGGAATACGTGCCCAACCATCTAACTCATCTGCATCCTGGGTAGGGTTAAATATACTAAGTACGGCTTTACGAGTATCATTATCATATTTTAATAATGATATTATATGATTAAGATAAGTATCATCTTGATCAACTCCTACTCCTTGCCAATCATTAAAACATCTATGGTTAATACGTTCAGCATAGGTATAATCAAAACCTGCATCCTGTTCATCATCTTGTGTAAGAAACTCTTCCCACATTGATTTGTTTAATTCCCAAGCATGCCCAGGATTCAACATTTTACCAGAAATCCTCTCCTCGAATTCAGCATCAGCCCATTCTTTAGTGTTTGTATATACAAACAGCCATTTTGGGTCTGGTAAGTTAGTAAGGCAATAGCTCTCAGCTATCAACTCCTTAGTAATAAAGTCTGGATTACCTTCAATTACTTTGTTTTGATAAGTTTTGGGACGATTTTCAATTCCCATTTCCCATAGGTTACGGCCCATCTCAGACATTAACTGATAAGCATTTTCGTAAATTCTCATAACAGGGTTAATTAACATTATTTTTTAATAATATAAATTCTCTTTCAAACTCTCCTTTCTCCTTAACATATATTTCAAAAGGTTTTTTAGGGATGATATACATGATCATTTCCTTACCATTTTGATTATTAGTAGTATTAATTACTTTAATACCTCCACCGACTTGATAAATATTACCAGTTTTCTTGTGTTTATAAATACCGCCTATCATTTCTGTTGTTTTTTGAGATACTGTGTTTTAAACTTTTTCCTCTGACTATATGAAATACAATTTTCTGGGTATGGTATACCTTCATCATATTCGAGAAGCATATCTTTAGCATACAGAGGTTTATATTCATATAGATCTGGTCTTATCACTTTGAATGAACGAAAGAATACCTTAAAACTAGAAAAATCTTTAGGATCTCCTTCCTTATATTTAGTGAACACCTCTTTTACGTGTTTTGTCCATGGGTTCTTATGTCCTTTTAATATCTTCTTAAGAGGTTTATAAGCATCATACATCATCAAGGTTTCTACATTACCATACATCTGAGTACAGAATAGATTTAGTTGGACTGTTTGCCCAGGACCATATACATACTCAGCCATCCTTTGGACAAGTAAGAAATCAAAGATTAGTCTTTTTGTAATTTCTGATGCTCTTAATACCATAGTAAGGACTGGTACATCCTCCTGGAATCTCTTACTGAAAGTAACAGAGAGCAAACATTGTTTGCCATTATCGTGCCTATTATTAAATACGTAACTATGATTGTAGTTCTGATTATACTTGGCTTTAAGATCCCTCAACCTACTACGCATAAGATCCAACTTATTGAAGTCTATGTAATTGTTCAATAGTGAGGTCCACTTAGTAGCTGTATAGTTAAACACTCTACCATAATTAAAATCAGGATCAACATAAGCTTTACGTATCTTAATAAATACATTATATACTGTAGCTAATCCTGAGTTAGCTAATCCACCTTTCTCAAATAAGATGGGATCTATTACAAGGAACATCTCATTTAATTTCTCCCAAGCTTCCTGAGAAGTAGAAAATTCCAGGGCATGTATTTGCTCAGAAGCATCAAATGAGAGTCCCTCTATTGGTTTATTAAATCCGCTCACAGCTCATTAGTATTTCGAAGTTATTCTAAATTTACAGACTAAATGTTTCTTATATCTAAGTTGTAAAAGATTACTAGGAGTAAAACCTATATACCTAAAATAACCAAGTAATTCAAGGAAAGCAATTACTACCTCTTCCTGGAATCTTAATTCATCGGTCATTTCACCAGTTTGTTTCCAAGGCTTATTCTTAAGATAATTACGAGCTACAGATAAATGATAGGATATTTCCCAACACATCTTAGCTTCTATATCATGGAAGCCCCAAGATATATTTTGAAAAGCTGGAGTATATGATGCTACTTTATCGAAACCTTTGATAGCAAAATGTTCAAATAATTCTGGGTTAAAGATATTCCAAACATGTTGGTTCTCTTTAGCATCCTCAAACCTATTTTCAAGTAAGGCTAATCCAATCATCATAAGAAACTCTGATGATAGATCTTCCTTAGGAATAGTAGAGTCCATAAGTTTATTTAACTTCTTAGCTACTACATATTCCTTAATATCGTTAATATCTATGTTACTATAGAAGAGCAAGTTAAAAAAGAATGATATTGCATCAGCTTGTTCTTCATTTGAATTCTGTAGATGATTTAAAAGTTGTCTGTAATTTTCTTCAGTCCATTTGAAATTAAAATTACATCCAAGGTCATCCATCATCTGGAGAACATAAGTTGTAGATTCATAACCTTCACCTAATTCTTCTATTACTCTAGCCGACATATCCTTAAGAATAATCTGAGCTTCTCTAGTATTTACATTCAAAGGCCAATGGGGTAGTTTCTCTATTGGTAGATATTCCTCTAATAAAGAAGCCTGGAGCTCGAACATCTTCTCGAGTTCAAGACCAGGTTCACATTGACATACTTCTTGCCAAAAATTCCTTATATCCATAGTTTAAATTTTATCTGTAGACCCTTGCCAATTAGATCCTCTCTCTGACCAATTCTTAGAATTCTCTAAAAAGCCTTCTGATCCCTCCCATTCAATTTGCTCTACCTTGGTTAAAAATATTGGAGTATGAATAAACTGAATAGCTTTATCTCCAGCAGATATAACCTGTGGGTTTTCTCCTGGATTGATTAAAGAGATATGTATCTCACCAGTATAAGTAGAGTCTATCACTTGAGCTCCAAAGATCAAACCTTTTTTAGTTGATACACCTGATTTATTAGCTGCAATCAGTTCTGAGTTCCAGGGTTCAATGAGAGCATGTACTCCAGAAGGAATAATAATACGTGATCCAGCACCAAACCAGATATCAGTTACAAAATCATTTTCATTTACATGTAAGCATACATGACCTGCTGCTGGCCATTCATTATTACCTCGATAAATACCTATATCAGAAAGTACTTTTTTATTAGCTTCCAGAATATCACTTACGGTTAAATTTTTAGGTATGAAAAAATCAATACCTGCTTCATGTACACCAACTCTTTTAGGAAGTTGTACTTCTCTACTTAGAGCAAACCTTAATCTTGGATAATTTTCCATGTTACTTCATTGATTTATAAATTAAACGAATATCTTTCTTTGGTACTTCAAACTTGATAGAAGTCTTTTCTACAATCTCTTTACGGTCTTTTCCCTTACGTTTAAGACCTCTTATGTACTTCTTAATACCATTAACATCCTCGAGATTATCAAGATCCTTGTAATGATTCTTCTCTTCTAATTCTTTACGAGTTATACGTAAACTCTGAGACATTTTCAAACAACATAATTCAGAATCTCCACATAATTTACATTCTTTAGTGCTTAAGTCATAAGCTTTACCAAAACAAGGATCACCATTACTACCCAACTTAGTTACATCTATAGGTTGTAATGGATCTACCTTCTTAAGGACAGGTAATTTTTCTCTTTTAGCCATAATTTTATAATTTATAACAGTTATTAACTTATAGTCTAACCAGCTACATTTCTGGTTAAGTCTACTCTGGTCTACTTAATAGTACCATCAATATACTTATCATACTTCTTTAGGTTCTGTCCCCAACGATTAATATCGGCTTTCTTTTTTATTATTGATCTAGCCTTATTCCTAATCATCTCATATTGCTTATCACAACTCTCTTCCCAAACAAGGTCATTCATATACCCTGTTTCATCTTTAAGGAACTGTAGGTGAGCTTTTATCCTATCTATAAATGAAGTAAGATCATTAAAATTATCTAATGAAGCATTCTCATCATGCTTCTTTAATATACTATTGGCATTCATGTGAGCTGTCTCAATAATATCACAAGCCATGAAGATAGTTAGTATATTTTCTAATAGAGATTGAAGTTTATCCTCAGGCAATCCTAACTCTGATATTTTAACTGTCTCTTGTACTGTCTTATCATAAGACTTAAGATGAGCCTGTTTAATATATTCCCATTGAGCTTCTATCTCTTTTTTAATATTTAAAGCTCCAATGTAATCCCTATTATGTTGTAATTGAATAGCTAATTTATCCAACTTCTTGATAGAAGGATTGTTACAAAAAGCTTTATATAATTTCTGTTGTTCCTTAAGAGGAACTTGTTCCCAAGTCATCATATCACATACCTCCTAAATTATTTGTATTAGACATTGGAGCAACTAAAGTAGCTGAAGATATTACCTTATTATTTAATACTAAATAAACCTTCATACCTTCTGCTTTAAGAGATAGATTTAATTTTCCACTAGTTACCATTGATACTAATCTTTCAGCTTCTTTCTGTTCATAAAGATTTCTGTACTCTTCTTCTGAGAGAGATTGATAGTCTAAATCTCCAAAGTATTCCTTAGAGAAGTTAATAAATGCTTTGTCTGTCATGATGTTATTCTTTTATTGTTAATATATATATATAAATTAATGCCTTTATACCTAAAGCTAATGCTTATATCCTTAACAGGAATAAGCATTGCTAATTAGTTCAAATCTTAGTAAGTGTAATAAGGTTATGTTTTAACCTTACGTGTAATTTTAATAATCTTATAACCTTGTTTCTTATAAGCCCTTAACCTTGCTCTATTATGTCTACCAAGATAATGACCAGGATATTGGATATCATCCAAATAAGCTTTTGATTTTGATTTATGCAATCTGACTAATCGTCCGAGGAATTGTATAGTTTTTTCCTCTGCCTTAAACCCACTTGCATTAATCATTACTTTAAGTAGTGGAAAGTTTTTGCCTCTGGCAATAATTGTGGTGCTTACAAGAATTTCTATCTTTCCTTCCCTAAAATCACTAAGTATTTTATTTCTTTGTTTACTAGGAGTATCTACATGAACATAGGCTATGGTTAATTTATCCTTACCCTTATTACGAGCCCCTATATAATTATATAGGTTCTCACAATGTTTAATGTACTTATAAAGGTTCTCACAATGTTTAATATATTTACATACAATCAACATAGGAAATCTATGGTATGTAGAATTAAACTTAATCCTATCATAAATCATTTTATAAGCTCTAACATTTTCAATAATTGTATCTGTATACTCATCACCATAACTTATAGCATCTGATTCCCAATTACCAAAGTATGGTTTATAATCTACAGATTTTACTACTACTGGAGTAGCATAACCTTTCTTAGTACTATCAGCTAACTTAAATTCTGCCAGCTTAGGTCCAAAGAAGGATTCAAGATTCCAGTTCTTTAATTGGTCCTTCTTAAACTTACTAAGGTAAATTGTACCTGAAAGACCAATACGAACTCGAGTATTCCATAAGTGGGTTAATACAGATTGATAGGATTTACTACCTCCAAGGTCAGCCTCATCCACTAATACCATATCTATTTTAGTTAACTCATTCTGAAATTTATTTATATTTCTTGAAAGAGTTTGTACCATACCTATATTGAAATTAGTCCATTTGCCTATCTTCTTAGTACATTGAATAAAAGTTATATCTTCATCTGGTAGATATTCTTTAAATTCGGTTCTAGCTTGATTCAACCAATCTGAATCATTAGTTATAAGTAAAGTACGTAATTGTCTCTTGTAGGTTAGGTATAAAGCGGTCATTATAAGTGTTTTACCAGTACCTACAGCATAATCTAATACACCTATTTGGAAATTCTTACCTTGTACATTATTATTAACTACGGCCTCTACTGCTTCTATTTGCTCAGGCCTAAGTTTGAAGTTAGTAGTTTTAGTTATTATCTTCTTAACCTTAGGTAAAGGTTTACGTTCATCGATTACCTTTACCTTTAGACCATAAGATTTACATAACTCAACCACTCTTGGTAACATACCTATTTTAAATATGCCTCTTTGATTTATAAAATGTACAATGCCATCCCAATTACCTTTCGATTGTCTCTTGAGGTAAAAAGCATTAGGGTGCCTTACAGATAAATCTTTATAAAGTCTCAACCCATATTTCTGAGGTATATCAACTTCACAAGTATTACAGTTTTGAATAATGATTGTCATAACTAAAATGGTAGATCGTCATTTTTATCGTTTATCTGATTCCATAGATTCAAATTCTCTTCTGGAGGAAGTTCCTCTTTATGCTTCATCTTATACAGATACTTATTATACCTCTCCAAAGCCTTATCTGAAAGTAAGTCATTAATTGAAGGTACTCCGTTAACGAAAGCTAAAGCATAGAACTGAGCATCTATCCACTGTTGGATTCTATGAGGCTCTTTTAACTTTTCTCCAAGTCTCTTAAAGATTACCAGTTTACTTGGATCTTTTTTATTATCATATATACCTGTTACCTTAGCTATCTTCTGTATATAATATTCAAAGCCTTGATTAGTAAGCCAAGGATTTGGATCCTCTTTAAGCTCCTGCTCATCACCATACTGGATAAATATATTCTCTGACATAGATACTAAACGTTGTAGGAGATTACGATTGTTACCTTCCATACGTGATATACCTATTTCAATATATTTAATATAACCTTCTCTGGTGTCAAGGTTAAAATCATTACAGAAGTTATTACAGATGTTGGCAAGGTTTTTACAAGTGTCCCAATCCCTGCCTGATCCTTCATTTATTTTCTTTACACCGCGATGCTTCAATTTTATTCGTTCTGCATATAATATATCGGCAAATAATGCAGCATCACCGGTATCTGCTAGTGTAACTTTGTTTACTTGTCTTTGTAGTTTCTTATTTGAAACTGTTATACTTCTAGTATTTACTGCCCTACGTTTAGCCAATTGAAAGAATCGGTTTATAGGAACAGAAATTTCCAACTCATTGCATATATCGGCAAAGTTGGATTTGGTAATGTGAATACTGGGCTCTCTGTTCATAACGTTAATATTAAATTTAACCCTTTGCTATAATCATATTACAACATATTAGTTTGCTTACCTATGGATTTTAAATGTTTCAATATAAGTTTATTTATTTCACTATCTGACATATTCTTTGTATCCTCAGTTATATTACAATGAGCTACTTCTTTTAACCACCTAATAGCAAAATGAGGGTTACAGCAAGCATAACCTAATTTTGAACAATAAATACGTGAATTTTGAAATACTGGGTAGGCTCCATGTAATTTACCATTTTTATCATAAAAATGATCACAATGTTCATTAAATCCCTTCTTTTGAAGTAATTGAGCAACTTCAAAATCTATAAATTGTTCTTTAAAATACCCTTTAGTGAATATACTTATACCTTCTCTGATCATATTATAATTCATTCTTTAATTTTATTAAATCTTGATAGTCCTGGTATCTAGTCTTCCATACGAGTTTCATTACTTCTTTTCTCCCAATATCGTTAGCATCCTTTCCTTCTGGTAGATATACAACTTTAACTGATTTAAAGTTAACGAGTTTAAGAGCAAGGTCGATTGACTGCTTCTTTGCGTCCGGGTCCAATAATAAAATAAATCGTTTGGCGGGACACTTAATAAGTAGGTTGACCTGATACCTCGATATACTCTTTCCCATAGTTGCAATCGCTCTTTCCCCCATTGTAAGAGCGTTGAAGACTCCTTCACAGATGTATATTTGGTTATATAATTCCAGAGCATCCACGTTGTAAATAAGGAACTCCTTCCCCAGGCCTGTAACTGATTTAGGAGGGTTGTTGTATCTAGGCCCGTTGCCAATGACAAGTCGCGCATTGAAGTACGTAAGTCTTCCCTGTGAGTAGAATGGTAAGATAAGATATCCCATGTAATCTCCTTTGGCACAGTAGCCAATGCCCAACTTCGAAAGTTGCTGTGTATCAAAGCCTCTTTTATTAACGTAAGATTGCATAACTTTCGAGGTGGTAGAAGTACCTTGGTTGATGAGTCTGAATCCATCTGGCAAATAAACCGGCTTGGGCTCAGCAAGCTCAACCTTTGTTTCGGTAAAAGATAATTCACTGAAGTCACCATGTTTTAAGAATGTTAGAAGTTCTGCATAAGTATCTAATGTTTCTATGTCCATTACCATTTGAGCAGGAGAGGGATGTTCTCCACACCTAAAGCAATTAGTTCTGTAAGTAGTAAGATTAACTCCCATTTTCTGTTCCCTACCACAGTATGGACACACAGGAACTCGGAGCCAACCATTCCTATATTCGTAGGCTCCGAGTCTCTTTACAAAGTAATTGTAAAGCTGTGTTTTAAACTGTTGAGTTATTTTCATCTTTATCTAAAATCTTATTTGTCCACCTTCTTTGTAAATGTTCAAGCTTATTTAAAGATAGTGTCTTTAAGTATCTTGGAACTACTTCCCTTATTAAATAAGAGTAAGTTTTTTCCCAAGCCTGTTCTTCTGAAGACTGAGGTATAAGTATCTCATACCCAGGCATTTCATCATTAGCTCTACCGTCTAATACAGAGAATTTTACCTTACGATAAAAGTTCTCAAGCTTAATCCATTTAGGACCTACACTCTCTACAAATTTAATTTCATCTCCATACCTTGTATCTGAGGTATGTAAGATTACCTTATCTCCTGGTTTTAATTCCGAGTATTTCATATTAAATATCACCTGTTAATTGTTGTTTATTAGTTTCGGCAGCTTGCTTCTTTATTTCGTTATCTATAGTTTCTGAGTACAGTTCATCATACTTCTTTCTCTGATCACGAGTAAATTCTACTGCTCTCTGTCTTTCGATATCTACTTTATATAATGCTCGCCCGTTAGGTTTACCATCTCTCATTACTACTAATTCAAGGCGTTGGATTCCATCTTTCTCTTCTTGTTCTGTACAATTAAGACCAAATATTGCTACAGAGTTTCTTACAATATCTACGCATTTAGCAATATCATTCTCTTCATATCGTGTCTTACGATGTTTATAAGCTTGCCTAGTTACATGATTAGCAGTCCATATACAATCAATATCCAACTCTTCTGCAAGATTCTGAGCATCTATGTAAGCATTACCTATCCTCTCAAAATCATCTTTATCTCCAGATATACTTGCCATCTTTGCAAGGTAGTCTATCATAACTACATTAACCTTTATACCCTGAGATCTGAGTTTTAATATTCTATCCCTTATATAATTACAATTAGTAACCATAGCAGGTACTCTTTCAACTATAAGCTCAACGCCAAACCTATTAAGTTTCCTTATATATTGTTGTTCCTTCTTATCATATTCTCCAGAGTATATCTCTTTCTTGGTTTTATTTAAGGATGATTGAATAAATCGGTCCATGATCTGTTCCTGACCATTCTCAGTATCAATATATAAAACAGTTTTACGCATTTTAAGATAACCTATAGCCAGGTTAACCAAGAAGAAAGTTTTCCTTGCTTTTGGTTTATCTAATAACACAGCTACACTACCTTTTGGGAAACCTCCTGCATTAGTAAGTTCATTAATTTGCCTTGAAGGAGTAGGTACTACATCAGGTTCAGCTTGACGTCTAAATTGACGTTCTGATACATCTCTGATTAAGAAAGAAGGTTCATCTTCTTTCTTTGGCTTAGATCTTTGTAATATCTTATCTACCTTCTTACTGTATTCATCATACTGTTCAAAATTATCTAAGTCAAATGAATCATTCAGGTTCTTCATCTCAACCCAAGTAGAGAACTTATAAATCTTCTCTTGTATATAATCTGAATCCTTTAAAGGGCTATTGTAGATATCCCTTATAATCCTATTTATATTTGGTATATCATCTTTAGTTACCAGATCTACATAATCTTTACTCTCTAGTAACTCAAGTATATATTGCTTAAGTATATTCTCAGAGGGTATACGATGTTTCTTCTTATAATATCCAAATATACCCTCTGCTACAACAGAATGTTCTATCAAAACAAAGTAACTTGGTTTTAATCTACTTAATACCAAGCCACCTTCCTGATCTCTAACCAGATATTTCAATATCTCAAATTGAAAATCCGTGTCGAATGAAAACTTCGTTTTGTCTTTCTTATTCCTCATGTCTAAGTATCTTCTTAATATATTAACGTATAGTATATAATAGTATCACTATTGTAGAAGATATGGGACAAATCCAGTACTAGACCTGTAGATCATCCTCTACACCCAGGTCAAAAAGTTCTTTATTTATTTGCATATTTAAAATAAAATATGTAATTTTGCAAAAATAAAATTTAAAGATATAACAGTTATGAACAAACCAAAGCTCGACAAAACCATTGGTCCTGAATTACACAGGATTAAACCTTTTGAAAAATATGATCCGGAGGTTTTCAATAATTTATATCGCATATGTAAACCAGTTATTCGTAACTTAGTTAAACAAATCGATTGCCGCCGGTATAATGTATCTAAGGATGTAATCTCTTCCTATTTCTGGGATAAGATGTTATTTTTATTCAATAGATACTATGAAGAAAGCGATGGTAATGTAGAATTCTTGAAAGCTCACATTCTCAAAGGACTCCAAACTTATAAATACCATTTATTACAGGAAGCTTATTCTGAAAGGTCAGAATATTTTCAGGGACTTATATCTTTAGATTCTTTATACGAAAGTAACAATAATAGAGAATATATTGGGGATGAGGAAGAATTAGAGAATGAACATAAAGAGGAATTATTAAAAGAATTATATGATTATATGAGCCAACACCTATCACCAGATGCTATACTAATATTCGAATGCTTAATGACTCCTATAGAATTCTTCCTCAGAAAAACCAATCAAGGTTCCAGTAGAATAACTAATCAGATGTTTGTAGAGTTCTTTGATTTACCTATGACTAAGTCATCTATGCAGTATATAAGTGAACTTAGACAAGATGTATTATATTGGGAACAAAGAGCTATGGATGATCTTAAACACTAAAAGAGGACCCAAGTAATCACTTACTCAGGTCCTCAGTCCACAACTTAACTTAACTTAAATGTACAAAAGAACAAGAAAGTCTTATGCTAAGGTCTTAATAATAAAACATACTACTGTATAAGCTGGCCTATTATCTATTGGCTTATTACCACCAACTTTTGAAGAATTGTAAGCCTTAGCTACACCCTGATTACCAGAACTACCTGCAGTACCTGTTACAGTTTCTGAAGATCCCTGATAAGCCTGTGGGAAACCTGTTTCAACACTTGCAAACTTACCTTCACTATTATCATCAGCCGTATAAACATGACTATGTTGTGGTATGTTATTTATTTCAAGAGTAACTTTATTATTACCTCCTACCTTTCCAGGAACGTTAAAATCTGAATCAGAAGTACTCAAACCAACAGGGAACCTACCCATTAAATTAGGTTTAGTAATACTAGGATTATGTACTGAAGCAGTACCATCGCATATTTCCCAACCATAAGGAATAGTAGAAGTAGAACCATACCACATTACAATTGTTCCTACAGGAACTGCTACAGGTACTACTTCTTCCTCTTCATTGGATTCACTCAATATCTTTTTTAGGTATTGAACAAAAGTCATACTACCCATACCATCAAATACCTTATAGAGATACCTAAGTAAATCCTTATTAAAGTTAAGGTCTGCCCATGAATAGGATAATTCCATTGGGAAATTACCATCATAGGGTAATATGATAAACTTTTGAAGGGCTCCAGTTTCTAACATTACATCATTACCTGTACCATATATACCTACTAGAGTACAATCAGAAAGGTTGGTAAGATCCACTCCAGTTGCTGTTAAAGCTGTACTAGATAGGTAACTATAAGATAGTTGAGTATCTTGCTGAGGTCCTGTAATACTATCTAAACCATTTATAGAACGAGAGTTAAGAGCAGTAGGATAGTTAAAATCAATAGCCTTTTTATAAAGCCTAAAGAAAGAAGTATTGGACTGATTCCAATAGGCTTCATAAACTACTGGCATTTCTACGTTTACATCTTCAGAATAATTATGCCTAGCTACAACTATAATTTCAGGATAGGTATTCTGACTGTTAGAAATAACAATCTCTATATTATCAGAGTTATTTACTTCTATATAACCATCTTTAGTAACAATTCCAAAATTACCCGTAGCTCCGAAAGCTTGTACCATAACATTTCTTGAATACATACGGTTATTTACCATCTTACTAAAATGATCCCTAAAATCCTTTAGTTCGGGATCCCCTGAATCAGGCAAAGGGGTCAAGGTTATAGCCTGGCCAGATATAGAGAATCCAGCATAACCAAATAAAGGTCCAGGACCATGCTGTAAAGCTATAGCTTCAGTTAATTCTTTTGATTTTAATTGGCTTTGAAAGCCAAAATAAGTTTTAGTTGCCATTGTTTTCTTCTTTATTATTATTATTTTCGTATTGTTTACTAATATCTTCTATGGCACTCGCAAATTGCTTAAAGCGCAATGTAAGAATAAATGCAAGCAATTTCCAGATAGAATATTTAACTTTAATATCATGTAATTCTAGAATATGCTCATATATACTATCTATTTCAAAACAATAACATAGTACCATAGCAGTTATAGCAGTTATAATAGGATCAATTCCATATGGTTCAGCAATAGCCTTACCTATAGCTACACCTATAAAGATGTAGCATAGGTAATCTATTAATTTATTAAAAGTTCTCCTACCAGCTCTAGATTTTCTAACTTTTTCTCCTCTGTGTCTAGAAGCTGATACTCCAAACCATAAGTCTGCTATAATAAGTATAAGAGCCAGAGTTATCATCCACCTCATATCATAGAGTAGACTTTGCCACTCTGCTAAAAACCCAATTATTGCCGTCTTCACAGCAACATTATTATTAAAATCACTCATAATTTAAATAAGTATTTTAATCTTGAAGACTTATGTTCCATTCTTTCGTATCAGTACTAACTACTGATACTTCTTTTTCAGAAACATCCATCCAATCCCAAGTTAAGTACTCTTCTGATATACCACTATCTGATAGTACTCTTAGTGTAGCACTTAAACCTAAGTATACCCAACGACCTCCATCAAATTTATATAATTTAAAAATATACGTTCCTACCTGATGTACATTATAAGTATATGGTAAACTATAATAAGCCATTACTTCTGTACCTTCTGGTAATAGTACATTAACTCCTAAAGTTTCTTTAGTAAACTTAGCAGTACTTATTGCTTCTATATTAACTCCAACAGCAGTATCTCCTAGTAAAACCAAACTAGGATTTACAATTAGAGAATAATCTATCTCTTCTTTTACCTCTAAGTAAGCATAGTTAATAGAATTATCATCTATACTACTTAACTGATTTATTAAGAAGAGATATTTACCCGGCTCTTGAGGACCTGATATCAGTTCTCCTAATTTATATATGGTTCCAGTAAATAGCCATCTACCTTTATACCCTGCTATACCAGTAGAGCCTTCACTATAATCCCAACCTCCAATACTATCTTTATAGGCTCCTGGGAAACCCCACTCATTAGGAATAGCTTCATCCAACCAACTAGGATTAGATATACCAGTATTATCATCAGGAGTAGCTCTTATCATAGGAGGTAAAACTTTAGGATAAGAAGCTCCAATATCCCATTCATCACCATTTTCAACTAACTTATACATATATACTCGGTTATACCCTATAGTATTATTAGTAAGTTTTAAACGGAATTGAGGTATACCTGTTGCTGGGTCATATCTTACAAGTCTTACAGAATGTAAGTAATCATCATTAGTTTTATACCATCCCCAAGTATATTTACCTGTAACTGGGTCGATATCATAAATCTGACCAGCAGGTGAAGTCCAAGCTTTATTAATAACATCTACATCAAAGTACAAGTTACCATTAAACTTTTGAGGAATAACATAAGCATCTACTACTCTATAAGAAGGGGAATCAGGCCAAGTATTATTCTTATCATGAAGTTCTACACAATATAAACCAGGAGGGAAGTTATTATTTTCTACATCTAAAGTATAACTTCCCTTCCATGTTAAAGATATATGACCTTTTACTTTATAGTTAGGTAACATATTCCCTAGATCATCCACTAATACCTCAACATTTGCAGTATAGGATCCCGTAATAGGTGTTCCTCTATTAGGAGTACCTCCTCTATATAACCTAACATCTAAATCAAAGGCATTGTCATCTAAGGCTAATATACCTTGAGCCTCAATTATGGATTTATCTACAGTAATACAGAAATCAAATCCCCAGTTAACTGAAGAGTCTGAAGTAAGTATAGATGGAATAAGAGTACGTATCATGTATTCTTCATCATCCGACTTATCACCATCTTCTAATTCTAAGTAATATTTAGCATTATACTTATTAGAAAGTACATTAATATCTATATAATTACTTACTACATTACTAAAGCTATTATTAACTCCATAAAACCTATAATGACCAGGATCATCTAGGACAATCTCCTCACCATTGTTCCAAATCTGAGTTACTGGGTTGGTTACCTCCTTGATAAGTATTTCATTATCATATAGACCTATATATTCTATAGATAAGGTGTTATGAATATTAGTAGGATCATTAGTAATTGAACCTAAACCTCCATATAAACTAATAATTCTAACACTAATACCAGGAATATTAGTTAAATTACCATCGACATTAATACCTTTATCATAATTAGGGTCTGATATAGAGAATTTATCAAGTATAGGAGTATCATCTGGAGATAATACTAATCTACCATATTTATATTCATATTTATCCTCATTATTGTCATCATTAGTATATATCTCTTCTTTGGCTTGTATATTACCAGTAATTGGGTAGAAGGTTATCTCTTTCTTATTATACCAAGTAGGATGATGCTCTACATCATTATATTCCGTAATTATAAACTTTATATATTGACTAGTTTTATGTACAGGATTAGTGAGATAAGCTAAGAATACTTCTAAAGGTAAAGTTCTACTGTTAAGGTTACACCTATAGATATTTACTGAAGAAAGTTTATAGTAAGGTTTATTAAGATAATTTCCCACACTATCTAAAGCGGCTCCATTTAATATAGTAGACCAAATATCTCCATGTGAATCATTCATAAATAAAGGTTTAGTACTAATCCTCTTTAAGAAGTTTAAAGTACTAGTAGCCTCTAATCTCATATCACAAGTAGGAGAATCATTATCCACTAAATTTTGTACTGAACCCTCTTTTAAAGACAGAATCAAATGCTCATCTGCCCTAGTAACCTCAATAGTAATTTTATATTCAGGCCTTTCTAACATTACAAACTCATAAGTACCAGGATTAAATATATGTTGAACATACATACACCTACCTTTATAAGAAGAGTAATCTACATTATTACCCTCCCTATCAGGTAAAGTAGTACCATCTTTACATAAAGTAAGATACTCTCCTGTAGTAATATTAACTACCTGTTGAGGGATAAAATTATCATCTCCTGGGCTAGGAGTAGCTCCATTAGTATAAGTACGTACAGTAGATGATTGAATCCTAATGGGTATATAATTATTATTATTACTAAGCTCTAAGTCTACTGAAGGATTATCATGTTTGAAAAGAGTATAATTATACTCTTTCTTCCATTCAGATATCTTAAAGGTACTAATAGAGCCATTAGTAAGATCAAAATCATCCTCACAAACTACACTAACCTTAAACTTAGGATAGTATATATTATCTCCTATTGGGTTTATAGTAAATATATGACCATCTTCGAATTCTACTTCAGAATAATCATCGCCGTTAAAAGCTACAACAAACTTCTTAGGCTGATCAGATACAAAGGCAGGTAAATTCCCACTGTCTTTTACTTTAACCATAAACTTTAATGGAGCCCAGTCAAAAGCTCTAGCAGGAGTACTTTCAGAAGTACTCCTATCGTAAACTCTATACCAACCAGGGTAATCAGTAGAGGGTACAAATAGATCATCAGAAGCTTCCCAATTTATAGGTACTCTATCTACATATACTTCTATAGAACGAACCACTTTATTCTCTACATTACCAGACTCTTCATATAAACCCTTCCATATTAGATGAGGTCTAACTCCTAAAGGTAAGAACATGTTAATAAGATTGAACATTCTGTCCTGTAATCTCAAAAATTCATTACTACCATTAATATAAGAGTAATTAACAAGATTAAGTAAGAAATTAACGTTGACAAAATGAGTACAATTCTGATGCTGATCTATAGTATCTTCATCAAGGTTCATCCATTCTGAATCCAATTTGGTTATCTCATTTAAAGAATCAAATAAGGAATCCGTAGAACCAAAATAATCCTGGTCTGAACCATAGTAATCCCGATCTGTACCATAGTAATCAGAATCATCATCATCTACTACGGTAATATCAGGATAGGGTTTAGAGATAGTAATAGTAACTTCTATACCATATAGCTTAAGTAAGATCTCGAAGAATCTTTTAGTACCTCTAATAGAATACAAAGCTATAGAGTATTTTACCAAAGATCTAACCTGATAATCAGTTAAATCAAAATGATCCTTAGTACCATTAACATAGGTATTCATGGGATAGATCCAATACTTCTTTAAAGCCTCAACTGTAGTAGGACTATCAAAACCATTAAAAAGTATTCTCCATCTCTCTGGATCTATAGCATGAGGATTAGCATAAGGCATTGAACCTAAAAATTCCCATAGATACCCAAGGTAAATTTCAGGAGTATTATCAACATCTAATATATCATCTAGAGTATTAATATCTCCTAATACTTTATCCTCAAAATAATTACCAAAAATTTCTAGATAACGTTCAAATAAACCCTTGCCATCCTTTATATATGTATCATTAGCCCTAAAATAATAGGGTAACCAATCTATTAAAGATCTTAAACTTTTCATATAGTTTCAGTAATATTAGCTGTAAGATAAGCATTATTTGAGAATATTGGTATGGTATAACCTGTGTCCGTATAATCAGAATTAATTTGACTTACAGTGATTTGATATTTTCGATTTATATAATGGTTATTGTCAAGTCCAAAACCAAGAGTAATCATAGAGGTTATTAACCTTAAACTAAATTTAACCTTATGAGCTACATCAACAATATCGTGAAGACTAAATAAACCATAGTTACTACCAGTAAACCTACCATCAGTAGAAACCATATCAAATTTATAAGGAGATTTTAAAGTAATAATGTAAGTTACTGATTCTGGTACCTCTATAGGAGTATAATCAGAAGGAACAAATCCTAACCCTCCACTAAGAGGTATAATCCAAGGGTTTACATAAAACTTATTAATCCTCAAGTAATCTACACTAGCTATATTATCTATTAGAGCATATAAATCAGAAATTCTTACCGAACCTCCAATCTCAGATACCTGAACATTATAAGCATTATAAAGAGCAGTACGAATATGAGATAAGATATCCTCTTTTTTATAGTTAGGTTTACCTGTTACATCAATATCGAGTACTATATTAGTAGTACCTAATGAAAATACCTTAAGTATAGTAGTGATAGGAAGATAAGGATTTAGCTTGTCCCAAACTTTCTGCTTAAGTGTATTAGCAGCTACCAGATTGGTATTAGTACCATTATCTGAAGGTAATATATACAAAGCTACCTTTCTACCACACATATATTCTACCTTAGCTTTAACTACTCCTGGGACCATTAAAGCAAGATCTTCATAATCTCTTTTTGTAATAGCTACTCCTTGAGTCCTAGCTTGCAAAGGTATACGATTTCTCATGGACTCTATATCCTCATAATCAGTACCTCCTGATGCAGCATATTCATTTGAACCCTTCCATATACTAGAAGATAAATCAGATGGGAGGTTAGTAATAGCTCCTGCATCTACATTACCTGCAGCACCTTTAGTAAGGTAACAAGTACAAGAAGATACCCTACTACCTGCAGTAGGAACCTTTCCAAAAGTACCATCTCCAAATATAATAAGGATATTACCATTATTATCTATTTCTACTCTAAAATGAGTATCATCTGATCTTGAATAAGCAAAGGTATCTACCAAAGTCCATTGAACATAACCCAAGGTTAAAGTCATAGTACCATGCTCATAGAACTCTCCAGAGGGAAGTGAATCAGAAGGTATAGATAGTTGAGTAGCATTATTAGGTAATATTGTGGGTACCATACTAGACATATCAAAACTTCTATGTTGAATAAGTGGAAGTCTTACTAAGCTTACATTAGCAGTAATTATTACTGGCTTATCTAAAGTCCAAGTAGTACTATCTTGTACTAGGGTTGCACCCTGACTTATATTATAAGAGTTGTACAAAGAATTAGTACGAGTAATTACTAAGTCAACCGTTGCTGCAGTGGCTCCATGAGGATAATAACCTACTAAATTACCTAAAGCTTGTAAAGAGGAATACCTTCTAGCAGTAGGTAAGAAAAACTCCCTAGCCTTAGTATCAATATAATAATGTAATACTTCGGCTATGGCAGCAAACATAGAAATAAGGATGACCAAAATATTACCTTCTGATACATCAGTTATAAGCTGCCTACCATTTAAATCTGTAATGGACTTAAGACCATCTATTAATTTCTGTTTAATTTGGTGGTATGACCTTTGATAAGGGGTTAGCCACGGATTAGTTATATTCATAATGTTTGTATTTTAAGTTTCATATGTTGCACTTATCTCATCACTAAAGTTAGTATTCTTTATAGTGTAATGAATAGCGATAGAAAGCTTAGTACCTTGACGTACTATTTCGGTTTTAGTAAGATATATACGATCTTCCCAGTTAGTCAAAGCTTGTTTTACAAACTGGTTAACTAAAAAGGTTTGAGCCTGAGTATTTAGTTCTTCTATACATTCCCAAAGCCTGGATCCAAAATCCTCTTGCCTAATCCTAGATCCTATTTCGTATTGTATAACCGAATTTATATTATGTAATATAAGGTCTGGAGTACCGGTCACTGGATACCATCCTGTTTGCCCACTAGAGTTTTCCTCTAACTTAATGGGGTATAATACTCCGGATCCAATTGTTTTTTCTAGAATATTTGCCATTAGTGTAAGAAAGTTTTATCTTCATAATCATCATTATTAAATTTGCTGAAAGGGCTTGTGGCCTGTTGCAAATTTGGAGAGGTAGGAGATCCAGGAGAAGCCGAAGTATGATTATGCTGATTGAATAAACTTCTTAAATTTTCCAACTCACTTTGAAGATTATTGAGTTTCTCTGTTAACTGGTCTATGTTTATAAGTCCTCCATTATCACCTTCATGTCCAAATATACCCTCCTTAGCATCCAGAAATATACTACCTTTCTTAGAGGTAAGTTGTATATCTCCTTCCTCATTGACAACCATTACATTACCTTTTACATATACAGTAAGTTGGCCATCTTCATCATCTAACAGTACCTTATTACCACCTGGAGTTACAAAACCTAAAGCATTGGGTTTAGCAAGCTCTTCAGGACATTCCTCTAATCCCCAACCGCAATATTCCCAAAGAGGCTTAGATGGATTACCACATTCGAATGATACCCATACCAAGTCCTTAATTTTAGGAGTTAGATATTTAAAACCACTGTCCATAGAGCCTTCTTGATTGACTGGTATAGCCCAGTCAATAATACCTCCATGGACATCTGGTATAGCTACCTTCAACCTATTCATACATAGAGGATCATCATTATCTACTACTATACCTCTATATCTTGAATAATATCTACCGAAAGCTTCTATACCCTGATTAACTATTATATTGGTATTATCCATACAGATTACTTTTTATGATATCGTTTGTAATTCTCGGTCTTCCTACGTATAAGATCATAGAACTTACTAGAATATGCAGTCTTAAAGGCCTCATAATCTGAACCATGTTTAGGAGGTGTATAAGTATACCATACGCTTGATACCTGGTTTCCATCCATCTCAACATGTTTATGGTATATACCAGTTTTAGAAGCTCCTGGTTTATCATTAGCACGTAGGTAAAGGTTGTAGGCTACTTCAGTAGTAATATTAGTTTGTTCATTAATATTACCAGCTTTAGTAGCAAAGAACTCCATCTCATCCCTAGTAAGCATACTAAGATCAAAGGTTACTCCTCCATTAGTTGGCTTAACCTCATCTCCGCCATCTTTAGCTCTTTTAGTTTTCTTAGATGAACCAACTCCAGCTTCAAGAGTATTAGTATTAGCTGCTACCTTATAGTTACCTGGAGATAATGTAAGTGAACAAGTATAACCTTCAGAAGATATCTTATGTATAACTCTGGTTATATGGTAATCTCCTGAACGAGAACCTATGTTTTCTATGTGTATTTTAGCGGAGGCAGTAAGTGTAGGTCTACCTACAACCACCATCTCTACTTCAAGTCTCCTTTCGGTAATTTTACGAGTACTGTTATTCATAGCATTATTCATAAGATACTTTATAACTCTATCAGGACTATCTAAGTATCTACTATAGTAATCTGTCATAATCCTAACTGCAGACATTTTATACTTAGATCTTACCTTATGAGCTAACTGAACCTGTACATTACCATACCTACCACCAGAAACTACATCACCCTTACGATAAGTTGGTTTACTAACCACTACACATTCCTTATTAAACTTACTTTTAATAAATTGCTCTATTGAATAAGCAAAATCTCCACCTCTTATTGGGCTAGCACTACCCCACTGGAATACGTATGAAGCTCCTTTCGCTTTACCGTCAGTACCATAAGCTGGTATATATACAGGACTAGCTCCACCACCACCAACCAACTCTGTTAGTGTTTTAGTTTCTATAATCGGTCTGTATAAACCATTATCTATAGTAATGGTATCTTGACCAAAATATTCTTGGAATAATGCCTGAACCTTCGAGGAGTCATCTCCAGCTTCTTTAAGCTTCTGACGAAACTCTTTCTCTCCTTGAGAACCGGGTCCCATGTTCTTATTCCTTAATAAACTTTGAACATAGTTAGTGTGTACTTCTGGGTCCTCTTTCACCATATGTTTATAATCCTCTTGAGCTACTCTCTTAAATTCCTTATCGGATTCAGCTTGAATCTTTTCTGGAGCTACACTTGGTACCCTATTTCTCCAGTGAGTTTCAAAATAACCTTTTTCAGCCTCTATATCAGGACTTAGATAGTTGGGATTAGCTGAAGCATTAAGTTGTGCTCCACTCATAACTGCTGCTTGATCCCTTATCTCTTGTTCTGAACCTACGGATATACCAGTAGAGGTAGTTTTAATATTCTTTTTAAAATTATCGAAAGACATTGTAGCTCCTCTAGTAACATTCCTAGTTCTATAATGAGTCTTAAAACTTATGGATAATACCTCTCCATTCTCATGAGCATACACATAGTTATGTACTGATGGAGTAGAGTATGGTTTATTGTGTATATAGAGTACATCTCCTCTACAATCTATATACCAAGGTCCTTTCTCTAATCTCTCTAAAGCTTTCTGTAACTGAACCAAAGGGTTATTACCTATAAATAAGGCCTCAGAGGTTAAAGCATCTCTAACTCTTTGGTCCATCTCTACTGGAGTACCAGTAAAAGAATTAGCAAAGATAATAGTACCTTGTCCTATTGGATTATCTGTAGGAGCTGTCTGTAACTGTTGAAAAACCTGGTGATCAACAAGTTGTGATATTTTATCGTTATTCATTAGGTGAAAGCTTCTATTATTACGGGCATTTCTAAGTCGCAGCCGTTCTCTAGGTACTTGTCTAGAGTTTTATTCTTATCTCCATTAGGTTTTACAGGGAGACTTAATAATAAATCGGCTTTTATATCTAAGCAAATTAATGTACTATGTACACCTTGATCATCGAATTCTACATTGTAATCCCTGACTTTTAAAGCCTTGGCTTCACTTGATACCGAACTACCATCAGAATAAATATAACCCCATTGGGTAAAAATCTTCATATTGTTTGGAAAAGATTTCTCATTTACAACATCGGGATCACCACAATCAAAGGTAATAGTACATTCGTTATGATTTTCCTCATCATATTTATACTGGAATTGGCTTATATACGCCCCAAGAGGCACTCCCGTTATTGGATGTAATATGGGAGTGCCTACTTCACTAAAAATGGCTAAATATGGAGTCGCTGTACCATGATGTAATATACTAGCACTAGCTGGGGTTTTAATTTCCGCCATACTGAGGTATTTTTAATATTTGTCCAGGATAAAATTCATTTTCATTGAATGGGTTCTGTATGTCATTAGCTATAGCTATTATATGCCATAAACCAGAATCCCTGTAATATACGTTAGCTATACCTTGAAGAGTATCTCCATCTTTAACGGTATATATTAAATCATCATCAGTAGTAACTACATTTTCTTTAGTAGATTCCAAACTTATAGAACCATCGGGATATTCTACTATTACTGCCGAATCATAAGGACTTTTTATGCTTGCCATAATGAGGATTGATTATTTTTTGGGTTAGCTACTTGATCTTTCTTACTAGTACCGATACCTTTAATACCCTCTAATTTAGTTGGATCATAAATAGTAGAATGTAAAGGATTAGTACTACTTACTCTTGAAAATATAAGTTCTTGAGTAGCAGCCATTGGGTAAAGCTTACCATCCTTCCATTCTATATTTTCACTAGACCTACGGTCTATATAACCATCCCTAAATTGCTTTAGTATATAGGTTGCAGAAGTAAGTATGAAATAGGCATTATCAAATAAGCCAGAACCTCCCCAATCTAATTGTAATATTGGAGGACCTGCAGCATACCCATTTGATTTAGACCAAGCCTCTAAAAGTCTACATTTCTGAATCACTTCCCAAGGCCTTTCAGGATCATTACAAAACCATGAAATCTGTAACTGTATCTTATCTTCTGCTCCAGTAAAATGGTACATAGGTACATTTCTACCAAAAGATTTAATAGCTGCCCAAGAAGTTTCTCCTTGAAATTCTAATTCTGGAGGACGATTCTGAAGAATAAGATATTGATAAGTTTCATCCTGACCATTCATATTAAAAATAATAATTTCATTCCTCTTGTGAGTAGAAACCTTATTATGAATGTTATTTCTTTGTTGGGAAGTACGAGATACAGTTACAGTTTTAGTAGGAGCACTATCCCTTTGTAAACCCGCTTCAAAACTTACTCCATCTACAGGAGAGGTAGGTCTAAGTAAACCTTGACTCATCAGGGATCTCCACACTTTACCTTGAATCTCATTTAACTTAGGTATAGGATAACCTCCATGTTGACGAATTGAAGTATTTGGGATTTTATTAGGTATACTACTCTTACCTGTACTAGCACTATCCCTTGGTAATCCTAAAGTTCTACCTGTAGCAGGACCTCCAAGCCTATCTAGTAATATCTTAGCTCTCCAAACTTTGTTAATATCTCCCTTGGTTAATCCCGCAGTTTTCTCAACAAAAGTTTGAGATAAATCAGAGAAAATTCCAGTAGCAGTACGACCAAGGGCATTAACTGGATTACTCCAGTTGATACTACTAAATCTAGATTTATTCTGTCTATCATAGAGCTTTTCTCTTAATTCATATGTATTTGATTTTAAAGAAGCCATAACTTATCCGAATAATGAGAATTGATTATTAGGATCATTCATGAAGGCAAAGGAATTACTACTACCTCCATCCACATTAACATTTACTTCAGGTGGTTTAGCCTGACTCATTCCTTGTATAATACCATTACGAGTAGCCTCTTCAAGTACCTCCCTTAAAAGTTCCTGTTGATGCTGGTTCATTACATCTGGGTTAAACTGTTCTTTAAGAGTTTCTATTTCCTCATCCTGTTTGCTTATCATCTGTTTAATACCCTCATATACCATAGGACCAGCCATAGTAAGAGCAATACCCCAAGGACCTCCCAGGAAACCAAGTATACGAGAACCAAGAGTACGAGCTACTGCAGCACCTCCTGCAGCACCAGCACCTTTTACAGCAGCTGCTTCTATAGTAGAACTTCTTGCAGCATTTCTTGCAGCGGCTGCTCCCATAGTAGCTCCTGCTGCTACTCCCATATAATTATTAAGTCCTCGATTTAATCTTTGATCTCCAACAACACCAGTCATCATAGGTCTGCCTTGTCTTGAATACAATGTTCCAAGAGAAGTAGCAATACCTCCTCTTGGTATCATATTATTCATAGCCATGTACTCACCCATAAGTACAATCAAAGTACGAAGGTGACTTTCCATTAAGGAGAGTTGTACATTAGCTGCAGCAGGTCCTCTACTTAAACCAGCACCAGCTGCAGATGCAGCAGCAAGTCCAGAAGAAGCCATAATTACCAGGCCTCTGAAAGCAGTAATCCCTCTTACGGCTAATTGTATAGCAGTACCTACAGCTACACCCCTAATAATTATTCCACCTAATCCAGTTTGACCAATCCAGCCAACCATACTTAGAATACTATTAAGGGCATTTACTATTGGAGTAAATAGAGGAGCTATCTGTTCACCTACTGTAGTTCTCAAGTTATCAAGCTCTGCCCTCCACATTGCTAACTGTCCTGGAGCCTCACCTCTCCAATGAGTATAAGCAGAGTTAAGCTGGTTATATGCAGAAGCCTCATTCATATTTTGTACTATTTGTTCATACTTAGAAGCTCCTCCAGCAGCATCCTCAATCATTTGGACCATCGCAGCAATTTCACGAGTACCACGAACTCCAAATACATTATAGAAGAATTGGTTCTTTGAGAAAGTATCCAAATCCTTGGTAGCCTCATACATCTTGTAATAGATATCATTCAGAGCTATCAAGTGACCTTCAGAATCCATTAAGGATTTAGCATCAATGCCTACAGCTTTAAGCATATCAGCACCTTTAGCCTTCTGACCTGAAGCAGATAACTGGACATAACGCATCATATTAGCCAGAGCAGTACCAGCTGCACTACCTTGAATACCATAGTTACCCATAGCACCAATACTAGCAGCAGTTTCTTTAAGACCATAACCAGCTCTTCGCATCTCAGAACCAGAATAGGTAATAGCCTGAGCTAAGTCCTGAAGGTTAGTGTTAGATGAAATAGTTACAGCATACAATTCATTAGCTACTCTCCAAGCTTCTCTCTCATCCTCTAGATTTCTACCAAACATCATAGAGATGTTAGTAAACAGGTCAGCTACTCCACCCTTACCACCAGCTGGCATACCAAATACACCAGAAAGTTGAGCTACGGGTTCAAGCATATTTTGGATAGCCTTGTTAGTATTACCAGCCATAGCCATAAACCTGGCAGCAGAAGAAAGGTCTTTATTGGTAAGGGGAGTTGCCAAGTTAACCTCCTTTACCCTATCCATCAAAGCCTTTTGTTCTTCTAAGCCACCATTGGTCATCTTAGTTGCCCAGAATAAATCATTCTGAACATCTGCAAAATATTGGTAGGAGTCTATCAGCCCACCCATAGTAGATAAGGCAGCTCCTGAAGCTCCTCTTGACCATACTAATTCAGTAAGACCTCGAGGAGCCAAAGAGGACTGATAGATCTCTTCCATCATATTCCTGTATGCCTTTCCAATATTGTTGGCCTGATTAGTAAACTGGTCTTGGAGAACCATGGCTACTCCTACAGATACCATAGCTTGACCAGAGTTCATACCTATCATGGTGTCTTCCTTGTTGTATTTTTCATTTCTTTCAATTTCTTATGATACTCTTCTGCTAACTCATAGAATATCTTCCTGGACCTATACGGAAGTTTTAGGTAAGTGAGATAATCCAGGGTTATCTCAGCCCTTGTAATGAAAACAAATTTATACTCATTACTTATACCTCCGTCAGGTAGAAAAAAGTTGGCACAGCCAAAATTGATACCTGGGTTTTATTATGAGTTATGGGATCTTCGATTTCTGTGGTACCAGTAAAAGTAGGATCCAAAGTAGATATCTCCTTCCTCATCTCAGCCATATCCCTGACAGAGAATAGTTTAAAGTTCTGTACCTTTTCCCAGTTACCATCCACTTTAAGACGAAGATTACGAGCAATCAAGTCTTTATTACGAGAAATATTTTCCATACCCAACTTCATGAGATACTGTTCACTATCAGCAGTTGCAACATCCCACATGATCTCCTTACCTGATGATAAAGTAAGTGTTAAGTCCTTAAGTTTGACTTTACCCTTATTATTCTCATCCTCTGGAACAAGGTAATAAGGTACTGCATCTGGCTTAGCCTCGAGCTCCTCATCAGTAGGCTGCTTACTGTAATCTTCAAAGATATAATCGGTAAGATCCTGGGTATATGTGAACTCGGCTGGTTCTTTTGACTCCTTTGGTCTTGGCCATTTGTAATTGAATTCCAATTCTTCACCAATAGAGAAGATTCTAGAATTAATTAGAATTACTACTCTATCCAGTAATGGGAGATTTAATACATCTTGCACTAGAAGTTTGCCAGAGGCAGTAAAATCTGTATGAGTTACTATGCCAGCAATAAACTCATTTATATTCATGAAGTTTTTAATTGATGAGGGGTTAGAAAGTATTTCCTCATCCTCACCATTCTGTTCACGAATTTCACAGGTATAACCTGAAGGCAATGTGAAAGCCTTTTTCCTTAATTGAATTTCCATAATTTAAAGTGTTAAGTTGTGAATATAAAACGAAAATAGGGCCAGAACTAGGACGAATCCCAGAACTAGCCCCACCACCTAAACTAGAGTGTTATATTATACCTTATCACAGGTACCTACTGAGAATTCGATATGCTCAATAGAATTTTCAGATGTAGTACGATCAAACTCAATTCCATCGATTTTCTTAGGCCATACCTCATCTAGGAGCCAGGAATTAAGTACTGATTTACCATCTTCGGCCAGTTCATTTACAGTCAGGGTTTCCCAATATTCTGCAGGAACCAACCCTCCCCCTGCAAGGTGGTCCTGGCAAGCCATGAGCCAATCGTGAGCCCATGTATCTGAACCAGAAGTTGTAAGAAGTTTTTCTACAATCAAATCACCTATCTTTACACGGCCAGCAGTTTTAACGTCCCTGTTAACATCTCCATGAGTAACCTCTTCGATCTCAATATCTGGGAGAGTTACCTTCTGAGCAAGGTAGCTATTTACTGGGTGCTTAGCAAAAGTGATTGAAAAAAGAAAAACCTTTCTTGGGTTTTTTACTTTTGCTTGTGCCATATCTTTTAATATATTAAAGAGTTATTATAAGCTAGTAAATGTAGCCGATACAGTGTTAGAAGCCCGATCAAATACTAAGTTAACCTCGATATCCTGCATAGTAGCTACATCTTTAACCTTGATATTAAGTTTGTATTTACCAGTACGAGCATCTGCCTCGTTGTTAACCGTAAGCTCATCCCAAGAAGTAGCATCCTGATCACCATACCAAGTATATTCTGAGATAGCATCATCAGTTACTAAACCATCCATAATAGGTTTACCTTCAAGGTAAATACGCTTCCAAGAAGTCCACATATTGGGTTCCTCAATGTAAGACTCAATAATAGGTCGAATCTGCTTCTTGATATAAAGAGCCAAACGAACGGCATGAATGAAACGGAAGCTATCCTGTTTTACTTGTGAGGTAAATGAATGCCAGAGTACAGTAGCTAAACCAGAAGTCCTAGTCTGCTTTAATACTATCATGTTAACACAAGCTTGAGCCAATTCATTAAGTTCATCATACCTAGAAGGTGAACCATAGTTAGGTGATACAGGTCCTTGACCATCTGGTATAACTCCACGATTCAAACCAGCAAATGATCTATAAGGACCATAGTTAGAAGCACAAGAATCAGCAATACCCTGTATAGTTCCAATTATATCGGATCCTACAAGTTTACCGGCTTCATTATAATACATTATACCTCCACCGAAATAGCAAACATACATAGATGATCCAACTGCACCACGACAAGTATTAACCCAAGATATAATATCTGCTTTACTCATTGGTCTTGAAGTATCAAAACCAGACTCATCACTATTAAGCCTGTATTTAGGTACTTCAATGAAATATTGGAATTCCTCAGTCTCATTAGCTATATTAGCAATATAAGCATGTAGACTTGCTACATCCTTATAGAAATAAATAAAGTGACTAAATATATGTGATACTGATACTTCGTATACATCTAATAGGTCACGGAGATTTTCTGCAGCATTCTCCCAATCTTCAAGCGTTGGTAAACCATAATCGGTACCCTTATTTACTTTAAAATTTATGGCCTCTGTAGTAAGAACATAAGTACCCGTTGTAAGAGTACGGATAACTACATTTGTAGCAGAGGTACCATCCAGATTATCTTTAGCCCAATTAGTTAGTACCTCAATATTAGAAGACCAATTAGTATAATCTGATAATATACCACGTTCTATTGCAGATCCGCTTACCCTAAACTCTACATCCCAATACTTATTATTATTACTAAAGTTAATAAGCCCCTGATAGTCAAATAATATAGTACCATCAGATATAATGAAACTAGTTAAGATCATATCATCTAACTTAACATCACCTCCATATGTAGCTATTGAGATAGTACCATTAGTTTCATTACTTAGATATTCTGTTACTTTAATACTATCATAAGGGATAAAATCCTTAGGATATATATCCTTTGATATAAAACGTAGGTTTATATAATTCTGTTGGTTTCCCCAAGAACCACCTGTAATGGTAAAAGCAAGTACTCTTTCAGCCTCTGTAGCACCATCAGTGTTATATACAAAAGCTTTTGTACCCTCTGAACCTACTACTCGGATAATACGTAATCGTGAACCACCTTTGAGAGCTTTCTCGATATTAGATGGGCTACCATCTGGTACAATTTCAGCACCATACTCTTGACGAAACTTAGTTACTGAAGTAATTATACCTTTACTCAGTCCACTAGGCCCAGTTAAAGTACGTGCCAAGATACATGATACCCCATTGAGGGGCTTTGTAACTTCAATATTATTATTAGTAAGATTGAAGCTAACTTTAGGTGAATTTGGCATAATCTACTGTGTTTAAAGATTAGTTTAACATTAAAAACCTTTATTTATATTTATATAATAACTGTTGAGTATTGTTTTTATTCAGCAAGAGGAGGTACTTGCAGCTCTATAGAAGGTTCTTCACTAAATCCTTCAGATTCTGGTGAAGTTATAGACATTATAACTGATATATCCTTAATAGGAGTAAAAGGTCCCACATCGGTATTAATATATTCCTCTATATAACTATCGTAGCAAGTATAAGAATATACCTTCTCTAAAATACCATGTTCTTGGTCATTATGATCATAGAAGTTACTTACTTCTAAGTATATATTACCAGTTTTTAGTTTCTTTTTAATTGCTAGATACTCTGCCAAACTGTTTTCTAAGAAGGGTCTTATATAACCTCTCGCAGGAAGAGCAGTATACATAATACTATGAAGTAATCTTAGATGTTCAACAGTATTAGCTACAAGATGGATATCGAACTGTACATTTTTAGACTCAAATGGAAGGTCATAAGCAACATAATCATTATTAACCTTCTCATCTCCAACAATAAAAGCTTCGGTACCTATATTACCTGGATAGTAAGCATTAAGCTCTACAGTGATACGCGGAACTATCTTAGCTCCTCTTACCTGATTGTTACCTACACCAAATATGTATATAAAATCAGATCCTATAGATTCTATAGCATCTTTATAAGCTTCACTATTCTGAGCAGATACTGGTAAATAATCTTCTGGGTTAACAGTCTTACCAAGTTGTAAAGCTACTCTCATCAGTGAAGCATATAAGGTCCGTTCTATTATTTCTTGAGTTGTTACCATGTTATTCAAATTATGATATGAATGTATTGTATTTACAAACCTTATTCACCATACGATCTATACTGTCTATTATATGGAGTTCTTACTTCTAATTGAGAAGCATATATATATAAAGGCTTTGCTCCAAATATTTTAGGAGTACCATTTACATCTTGAGCTACTTCTTGTATGGTTATAGTATTTGGGCCTCTCATATCTGTAGCTGAATAGTTACGAGAAATATTACTATATAAGTAGCCATAGAATTTAGCATCAGAATAATGAATAGTATCTAACCTTTTTTCTTCCCAAGCTGCCCTAAACAAATCCCAATCTGTATAATCAGTATCAACTACTTCTGAAGTATTAATATCAATAGTCCTAATCCTATATACAATAAAAGTATTAGTTAACCAATATGGAACCTTAAATTCTACTTTACAAGGAAGTCTAAGCCTATGACTTTCTGGAGTATCCTCATCAGTAGGTGTAATAATATCTCCAGTCATATCATCTATAGTAGGTAGCTTATAAAACATTTTAAACCTAAAAATCTTTTCATAAGATTCATCTAACCTAATAACCTTATCATAACAAATATGACGAATAGCATCCTCAGCTACAGATGCGGTAGTAAAAACAAAACCTATATCTATAGATTCATCATTTATACCACCATCCCATGAGTGATCATAATCATAATTATGATATACTCCAGATTCTATTACTATATAGCCGTATTGAAAATCTTTAGCATTATCATCACTAACTCTTACAGGGTTTTCATCTCCCCACCCATTATAAGATACACATAAATCATCTACATAAGACCATTTAGGTACAGATGGCTCTGGGTCTGGATAATCTCCATTGGATGATTTATGTTTTAAAGCTATAGAGTAATTTTTATTATTGTGACTAAGTACTACTGAACCATGAATATCATTCTCTGTATTATTAATATCAGTCGGATATACTTTAAAAGAAAAACTATTACCCGATATAGTCAACGAGGATTCACTAACCTCCTCTTTTCCATTTATGGAGGCTTTTAAATTAAAATGTCCCATATCATAAATATTGTTTGAGTTCTCGTCGTAAATTTGCAATTATGTACCTCCTCAATCTATTTGTACCTCCAACGGCTTTAAAAGAAGGTACAAATAAAGGTCTCGGAGGTATGTCATTATGTACAGTATATGAACCAAGCTCCTGAATCCTAGCTAATTGAACTAAGGTTAATTTAGAAGGATGACTTCTACCTTTCATATTAACTGGAGCTATAGCTGGTTCATCTGGAGGAGGACTTACATACCATCTACCATTACTCCTCTGGAATATAGATATACTTCTCATTAGTTGACCACTAAGGTACCAAAAACCTTTTGGATCATATTTTTTAAGATAATCTTCAGAGTGTGGAGGCCAAGAGACTCCAGGTGGAGGAGTATTAGTAGCAATACACCTCTTAATATACCTAGAAAGCATTTTACCAAAATTATAGCAACCACGATTATAAGCCTTGATTTCTACTTCTGGCATCTTCTCAATTAACCTACTTACTTTTTTGATATTTTCTGGATATATATAAACGGTATCTAAGGAGATATTGGGTATTTGACCAATAGTAAATATAGATCTAGGCATAATTTTAATTTAAATATTTTATATAACCATTATACATAGCCATAGCAATATTACCCACTATAGAAGAAGGTATTTCACCTGATAGAGGTAAACCATAGTAAAGACATATATCATCTTGAAGATGGTTTATCTCATGAGTTAAAGTATTTTGAAACTCTGAAGGAGAACTAGTCCAACCTATACCCATTACACTGGTCCTACCTTGCGTATGAGTAAAACCAGAATTAGGATTCATTATAGCTAAAGCTACTTCCTTTATACCTTCATTACTACAGCCATTTTCCCATAAAACAGGTAGTACTATGTCTAAATCATTTATTGTTACATTATAAAACACAAGTATTCTCCAGCTGTACTCATACAGCTGGAGACTCTGAGTAGTCATGAGCGATCAAGTATATCAGACCATTCAATCTCTATACCATTAACTGCCATAGTAGCTAACCATCTTGCAAAGGTTACACCTTCTCTTGCATCTGGATCATCTATTACATTCTTAATATACCTAGCTAATTGTTGCTCATTTTCTAAACAACCTCCCTCACCCATGTAGTCAGCTTTAGCCATATTTGCAACAAACATATAATCATACAGTCTATTATTTGCTAGACGGATATTATTTGTTGCCAATATTTCATCTATTTGTTCTTTTGTATAAGGTTCTATTGGCTGAAGCTCCTCATCATCTAAGAACATATTACTGACTGCGAATTTATATAAAGCCTTATTAAAATGAGGTCCAAAGTGCATCATATAAATTCTTTGTGACCTTGGTAATGTTTCATAAGTTGTAAGATTCATAAATTTATTTTCTATATAAGTTTAACAACCATAAAGGGCAATAGAAGTTTCCCTCTATTGCCCAGAACTGTAGATCTATAAACCTACCAGTTGTACCGTCCATTATACATAAAATCTTCGTCCTCTGGACGAACGATATAACCACGCATGTGGGGAGGTATATCAGTATAACCATCCATATAGTTTCTCATATTTGGCATGTTATAACTACCTTGCCCACCAGCACGACCACCACGCATACGAGGGCCACGACGGAAGTTCATTTCTCTACTTTGATCGCCTTCTCTTTCTTCGGCTTTATTGAAACACTTAACAAGCTTAGCTGCAAGTTTCTCAATATCTTCAGCCATATCCCTGGCTACATTGAAATCTTCATCAAAGAATTCGTAAATTTTCATTTTGAATCTTGGTTATTTAGCACCAGGACCCACCTTTCCACCATTTTCAAGGAAAAGTTTAACTAGAGTATTAATATTTTCAGTTAGTGAATCCACCTTTTGATTAAGTTGGTTAATATTATTATCCCTAGCCTCCTCTTTAGCAAAATTTGGATTCAACTGCTTTAACATTAAATCACCAGCTTGTACTACCTTTTGATTGTAGGGTAAAGATGCAATTATGTTTTTGCTATTCTGAACCATAACCTCTATTTCAGAAATAATGTCAGCCTTATTATCTGAAATAACAGTGCCATTATTAAAGTCTGCAAGAGATAGGTTAGCAGGAACTTGATTAAATTCCTGTAGACCATCCTCAAATTTAACCCCGATATTTATTACCATCTCATTAAGATTAGGTAAACCTATATTAATACCAGGAGTATAGGTTGGATATTTTGGTTGCAATTGACTTACTTGCTCTACTTGACCAATTTTTAATAATGGTCCATTTTGCCCTACCTTATTTAAAAGATATATTTGAGCTCCTTGTCTAATGTTTGAAAACATGAGTCTTAATGTGATTTGTTAATATTTAATTACCTTGATTGTTGGTAGCTGTAGTTCCGGTTGGAGCATAAGGAGCCATCAACTGTAAAGTCTTAGTTGACTTGTTATAATAAATGAGGTAAATACCTGGTTGATTTAAGTTTGCCACAGTTATAGCTACTCCATTTAACCCAGTCAACGGTAAACTAGAACCATTAACGGATAAGAGTATGGGGAATGTATCGGTTGCCTCAATAACAGTACCAAGACGAACCGATACATAACCTACTGACTTACGCCCTCTAAACGAACCATTAGGTAACGTAAGAATAACGTTTTCAGTACCAACAGTGGTTTTAATAACATCAATCCAACCTCTTCTCTGATTTATATTGATAGGAGGCATGAGAACCAATGTTTTTAATTAACCAAAGAAACCATCATTACAACCACAGCCCCCATAATTATAGCCGCCACAGCCACAACCATAATAAGGAGGCTGCTGAACTGCTACCAGATTAGGGTAAGTAACTGGAACGGTATTAGGTTGCTTAGCAACAATACCATCAATCTTATCATCCATAGTCTGCATACGAGCCTGGATAGGAGCTACTACTGAATTTAACATAGCTCCAAACTGCTGAGTCTGACGTTCACTAGTGATTGTACTACGAAGTACAGTATTCTCATCACGAGCCTTTTCAAGTTTATCCTGAAGATTCTGAGTCTGCATCTCACAGAGCTTCTCAAGGATTCTCTGATTACCTTGATTATTATTCTCTGTAAGAGTATAAGTCTGTTGACAACGACCGAGCTCTTCACGACCCTGATTAATTGCCATCTGATTCTGAATACCGTTGATACCCTGAGTAACACCATTGAAACCAGCCTGCATACCATTCTCAAGAGTATTAACACCCTGATTAAAGGTCTGCTGCATATTGCAACAACACTCACAGATCTGACGACCCAAAGTACAAGTACCATTCTGGATAGAATTGATGATCTGCATAGCATTCAGACCCTGATTGTTAGCAATCTGGTTGATTGCTGTCTGGATAGTCTGAATTGCTCCATTAACCAAGTTGAAGTCTTGGCCAAGCATAGTACTAAGAGTCTGGATAGCAGTACGTGCCTGCTCACCCTGGGAAACAATAGCATTCATCAACAATTCTCTACCAGAGTCATTGTTGATCTGGTTAGAGAGGAATCCTGCACCTCCATTACCACGGTTCCAGCCATTACCTCCGAAGAAGTTACCAAAACCTCCATTACCGAACATAAGGCCAAGTAGGAAACCAAGGATTCCTCCTCCCCAACCATTGTTACCACCAAATAAACCACCATTGTTACCAAGGTTACCTCCCATAAAAGGTAAAACCCAAGCTGGCACATTACCATTCCCATTATTATCTGGGAATACCATAACCCTTGAAGGGTTTTCTGAATAAGCCATGTAATTTGATTTTTATGAAATGAATAAATAAAGATTAACTAAATGAGAATAGGGCCCGTTCTCAAATTTATCTATATATTATAATATACCGTAGTATTGTATATATTACAATCTATTAAAAAGTCCAGCAAATACATTAGCTAAAACATCAATATCAAAAGAGTTTTGATTATTAAGCTTACCTAAGATTTGCCGAAGTAGAATATTATTTTGCCTAATGAGGTATAATAATTCCTGTTCTTCATAGGAAGTTAACATATCATTAAATTTCAATTCCAACTTCATCTACAAGTTGCCTTGCAACACTCACAGCAGTACTAACCTGACTACCATTCTTAACAAGTTCTTTAGCCACCTCAAATATTCTATTGTTTCTTGTAGTAGGCATCTTATGGGTAGCAAAATCAAACATCTTGTTCCAAGTATCATTAACTACAGGCTTAAAATCAAGCTGTATATTAAGATGCTCCTTGATATGCTCTTTGCCTTCTGAGTCAATGTAAGTAACCCAATCTTCATCAGAGCGAGCACCGCGCTCTTTATACTCACTATCAATAATTTCTACTTCTTCACCAGTACTCCTAAGAATACTCTTACCTCCAATAGGGGGAATCATATAAGTTTTATTTTCCATATCTAACATCATATATTTATTTTATTATTAATCGTCAATATGCTCCAAAACGCGACCAGAGTTTTCCAGTACGTTCTGGAGCACAATTTTTAAAAAGTTACAAAGAATTATTATTATTATCTTTGTTAACTTGTTACAGGAAAGAATACAAGGTAGTCACTCCAGTCAATGGAGTCTTTCATTTCCCAACCGGCACGGCGGCAGGCGTCAATGTGGTCTTGACAGGCATTCCAAAAGGCTGTAAGTTCTGCTGCTGTCTCAAAAGTATGATAGACAGGCGTGCCATCCTCTTGTTCACCAATCTTCTCCTTGTGGGGAAGATTATCTCCCGTCGTTGCTGCACGATGTTCTGCTGTGGCGAAATTACTTTGGTTTTCCAAAGACAACCATACGGGCTCCCCGTTCCATACAAAGCCACCGATAATGTCCTGCTTGGTACACTCGTCGATGTCTGCAAGAATGGCTTGCCTGATGTCCTCGGTTGTTACGACGGGGTGTTCCTTTTTGTTGAAGTACACCTCATACCACGTTGAGTTATTCTCGTCCACTTGCTCAACATTATAACTAACGACTGTTCGAGTGGAATCCTGTCTGACAGGAAAATAACACTCTTTTCTTCCATAAACTTTGTTCATTGATACAAAATATTTACTGTTAAACTCCGGTTTGTTATATTTTTCAATATTATTGTCAGTCTGTAAGCCATACTATCCTCGTCATACTTTCTGTTTGGTCTTTTCAAGCGAATTACTGAACAGCACGAACCGAGAGGCCGCGGTACCTGCTGTAGCTGTCCTGAGGATAGACACTCCCGCTGTCGAAGTACAAGCGGTATCCGCGGTCAGCAGAGCGGAGCGACGATGACCAGAAGTGGCCACTCTTGCCTCTGTCGTAGAGCGACGTGCTGACGCCGCTGCCAGCAGCAGGAAAGAAAACATAGACTGAATGGTCTGATTTCTTCATAAACTTATAACCGTTGATACCATCTATTCGCACCCATTCTCCATCAGTATTGTCAAACAGTTCCTGAAAATCTTCTTTAGTAGGCATACGCCAGCCGCTACCAAGGTTAGCAAGTGCCGCATCATGGTCTGCATCATTGCTTGCTATATTGGCGGAAAGACTCGCACCTGGAGTTGAAGCATACGAATCTGAATTAGAAGTACCGAAATCATACCCATCATCAAACGTAGAGCCGTTTGTAGATTTGTGACCGACTATATTACCCCATGAGAAATATTCACCCGGGTCTCCTATTGTAGTGGCGCCGACATTCTTGTTTGCCCACAACCTGCCACTTGGAAGTCCTAAATCTACCGCCTCAAGTTCTACAGGCTTTGGTGGAGGAGCTATGGCAGATACTGTAATATCTTTTGTTCCTGTACGCTGAACTCCACCATCGAAAGTACATATACAAGAGAGTGTAACAATAATCTGACTTTCATTACCATTGGCTATTTCTAACATAGCACTATTATTGTCGCTTGACTTAATAGTAACTGCATCATTCACACTCAACATCCATTGCACACTCTGTAGATTTGCTGTATAACTACCATTCAAAGTCTTCGTATAATTGAAAGTGCCATTAGCACTCAAATTGCTGTTGCCGTCGATAGAAACACTTGTCGGAAATGTCAGTTGTAAAGAAATGTCCTTTGTTGCCGACAAAGTCCTACCTGTAGTAAACGTAACAAGACAAGTTAATGCTACTTGTAGTGCCTCGGCTGGAGTATTGGTAACTTGTAATGTTGCCCCATTAGCATCCTGTGCTGATATGTTACAAGCATTGTTATTTGTCAGACTCCATACTACACTTTGAACTTCTGCCGTAAAGTCACTCGTATTAAATGCCTTGGTATAATTATAGAAGTTGTTCTGATTGATATTGCTGTTGCCACTGATAATAATACTTGCTGGATAAGTTATTGCCCTTCCTGTTACAGCCAGATAACTTGAATATGTGCTTGTACCTTCTACCTGTGCTCTGATATTTACATTAACATCGCTACTTATGCTACTATCAACAGACAATACGCCTGTTTCCTCATATAATGTAATACCATTGTAGGTACGATAACGTTTACCTTGGTCATCTGTTTGAGCATTGATAAGAGTCGTTCCATTATATAAAAGATATAATACTGCTTTTGATGAAACAGGAAATGCTGCGGCGGTATATGTAACTCTGTCACCTGATGCTACTTGTGTAGGACCTGAAAGAAGAATACCTGCCGGAGCATCTATAATAAATGAACCACTTGCATTAAATACACTGGCTCCATAAAGTGCTACTAATTGGTTATATTCCTCCATTGTCAGACTTGTCAAAGTAATCTTACCTTGATAATTTTTAGTGCCTACTTTACCCATTGTGATAGCCTGAGCAGCAGATACATTTGTCCAATTAATTTTTGTAAGTGTTAAATTCACATCAGCAAGTTGCTCATCAGTAAATAATGCCAGCCAGCTATTAATAAATGTTTTTACATCCCAAGAACCATCAATATTATTCAAAGATACATTCCAAAGTGCTGTTGTTGGTACATATTCCAATGTCGATACATTAGCACCATTAAGAACGATGCTTTGCATAGTATCTGGAAGCGACACGCTTGTAAGTGTTACACCATTCGCAGGAACAAAACTTGTCAGACCACTATTTGCTGCCTTGAATATGTGCAGATTAGGTAATGCCGTCAGTTCCATATTCGTGATAGCCTTGTATTTTCTGATGTCAAGTTCCTCTAATCCTCTGATGATAGATAAACCACTTATCTCCGTAAAGGTTATATTCTCTGTTTCTCCATCGCCAAGAATAAGGCTTTTGAGTTCGCTTTCTCCGTCATTACCAATCGCCTGTCTTATATCAAGAGTCAACAAACGCTGAGCAAAATCGCTTATGTCAATCTTGCTTGCATTATTAGCATTGTAGATATATACAGGGTCACCCATTGCCAAACGTCTTGCTATAGTAAACGTATGGGATTGTCCTTTTTGGATAGCAACGCCTGCTTCTTGTATCACATTATTTATTCCGTAACCATAGTAGGTGTCTCTTGCAGAGGTAACAGTGAAGTCACCTCCTTCTTCACCTTCTACTTGTTGTACCTTGAATTGCACATTACGATTTCTGAAAGCACCTGTTGCCCATATAGCATCAAACATATCCATACGATGCTGCAACCACCAATGCCTATAACTCTTTCTGTTACCTTGCAGCATATAGAGAACCGCAGCGCCCTTCTCTTTGAATGGCTGGATATACTTATAATTGCCATTATCATTGTAGAGTCTCTCACACCATTTATCGCACTGCTCCTCATCAAACATCTTAATCAGATTCGCATAAGTAAGACCCGCACTATACAATGCAGTATCCACTGTTCTAACCAATGCCATACATTCTTGGTCATTCTCAAAGCAATTCCAAAGTACACTGGTATGCCCAGCGAAGTAATATGTGCCATCAGGTCTCTGACTTTGACGAGTATAATCCCAAGCATTAAGCACTGTAGATATATTGTCTATACCCATGATTGTATCATTATCGTAATTGATAAAGAACCAATGCTCGCCATCCTCTGTAGTTATCATGGCATTTTTCACCGTCTGGTCAACTGCACCGAACCTCATCAAATATACATAGTATGCAGCGAGTTTATACAAATCAAAGTGATTTGCTTTTTCAGTGTTCCACTTAGTCTGATTATTCTTACAAGAGTTTATCCATGTTGCAAGAGCCTTCAGTGGTACAAGATTTGGGGTCTTGGTATCTGGGTATCTACTTTCAAAAGCATCATCCCATTTTGTGTCAAACTCTGAAACATCATCAAACAAACAGATAGGACTTTCATTTGCCAAAAATTCAAAGCATTGCACCTTTGAATTATCGAAGCCTGGAATATCCGTGAAACCAAATACTTTCTCTGTACTCTTATCATTGTTAAAGTTATACTGACCGAGACAAACCATTTCTGATTCAGCAGTCTGCCTATGGAATACGACTATAGGGAATCCGTCAACTGTTGTGCGGACATCATAATTATAGCCATTCTCCAACGCAGTCTTTTGTGCCTCAGTACGCAACTTATATTCTCCATCAATTTGTGCTGCATATAAAAGGTCATTCCATATTCTTGCTACACCTGTATTGTGAGAGCCGGAAGATTCTGCATAATCTGCTTTCCATGTCCAGCAGTTTACAGGCTGTGAGTTATCCTTAAACGCATAAAGACCATTCTCTATTATTTCTCCATTAGCATCCTTCATAACGCAATCATACTTTGCCGCAGTATATGGACGCAAGTTTTTACGTGGGTAGCCAAGGGAAGAAGTTCCTTGTGGTCTCATACGGACGTGTGTTGCAGTAAAATTCTTTGAGGGGTCTTGCATATTACGATACTCTATATCCACAAAGACAGTAACGTCTTTTGAAGTCGCATCAAATATTGGCTGCATGTCTCCAGTAATTATTGCAATAGGAATCTTAGCATTTACTTTATCTGCATCAATCATTCCTGTAGCCTCATTTAGTATGTCATTGTTACTTGCAATGTTTATAAGATTGTCTGAGTCCACTGCAAAATTACAGAAAGCCTCCTCAACAGAGAGAGCTCTATCATAGATTCTTATACTGTGAATCTTTACAGTACACCCATTACTTCCTATATGTAAAGCATCATCTACGCGAAATACGTCAGTAGCCGCATAACTTGTTGCACGCTCACGAATACCATCATTCACGATAAACATCAATCGTCCATTATCTCCAGTAGTCTTATTGATTATAAAAGCCAAATGAACTCTATCACCACTTCTATACTTAGTATTGACTTCTGCTCCACCACTTGACTTCATTTTAGCAGTAGAGGATGTTACTTCAATCCCTGCCCCTGTACTTTCATTGAGGAGGCTTATAACGCTAGCATCTTCATTTTCTATACTGGTGGTTTCATACTCAATCTCTATAGTTCTACCATTGGTAAGAGGATTTCCACTCAAAGGAGCTATACCCACATCAATACTTGCCCCTGCTGGGATAACAAGTGCATCATTATTCCAACCACTCTTTTCATTCCACTTAAAGCCATTGAAAGTAGTTGTGATACCATTATACTCCCAAGTACCCGGATTTGTCTCACTATTGCTTCTTCCTTTCGCCGACAACTTAAGTAAAAGTCCACTTGTTACTTCCTCGATATTGACATCACCCTGCTCTACTGTAATTGCAACACTTGCAGATGCACCATCTACAGTAAATGAAAGTATATGTGCTCCCACTGCTATAGGAGTGTAATCTAGGCTCTCAATTTGCCTTTCAGCAGTAACAATACTTTGTATCTGGACATTATTATCCTTTATTATAAGGTCCAAAGAACGATTACGGCTATCATAAACAGCCACTTTATAGGAGATTTTCTCATATTGTGCTGCTCTAACAGAGAGAGTCTCCACAACAGGAGCCTCAAGAGTTAATCCAAGCAATATATAAGTTGCATTACTCTCCCACTCCTCATTCTCTGGAGATACAACAAAGTCGAAATAAAGTGTTCCACTATAGAAGTTCTCACCATTATTAGTAATATAAGACCTCGCTTGAACACTGTGTTTCCCAACTGTCCATCCAGTTGTATCAATATTCTTAATACGATTAACACGAAGTTCCGGAATGGTATCAACATCCTGTTGTTTTACTCCATCAATAAACCACTCTAAGTACTTAACGCCTGCACCCTCAAGAAGGTAAGGAACACTAAGATATTGTCCTACTTCTACAGGAGTAGAGAAATTAAAGTCGCTGGTAAGTTTTAGAGCCACCAAAGTGTATGACACAGAAGCCATAGTACTAACCAACGTATTTCTACCTGTTATAACAACGCTGATAGTATTGATTCCATCACTAAGGTAGGAGTCTGCCAAGAAATGAACGTTTGTTCCAGCACTATAAATCTGTGTAAGTTTCTTTATGTTACCTGAATTACTAAAGGTAAATGTCGCTATAACAGCCTCACCTGTACTAGAGCCTGTTCTATTTTTTATGTCAAAGGTAAAATCTACGTAGTTTCCCTTTGAGCCACTCAACACCACATTACTTGCAGGAGTCTGCATAATTATCTCCGCAGTGTAGTTTGCAGGCGCATCAAAGGAGCCAATAATCAAATCAGCATGTTCCTCCCTATTGGAAAGATACAAGTCTCTTTTCTCTGCATCGGCGAAGACGAGATACTTTGATGTATCGCTGTCATAGTAAAACTCACCAGCCTTACCCTTGAATTGGTCTTTGATAAAGCGTTCTACCTCGCCACGGTTGACACCCCATTCTGCGCCTGATGGAACTGGTGTACCATAAACAATGGTTGGTGATGAACCATTGTTTTGACCTCCCCAATCATTAGAAAGGTCTTGTAGCAAGTTACTGCCGTTAATAGTTATCTTTTTTCTCATAGTTATAAAAAAATTCCTTATTACATATTATTAAACACGATTTCTTACCACGCTTCGGAGCGAAGCCATCCTTCTGTACGAAACCATGCTGAAAAGTATCTGCTGACAGTACTTGCTGCCATCATGATATATCTGCGGAAAACACTCATACTTCTTGGGCCTCCCATCCCGCATATACTGCAAGGTTATTAATTATTGAAACTTGATATGTATATCCATCATACCACGTAGGCTCTTCTATCCAACGAATACCTTCCGGTAACGTCAGAGTAAAATTATCTCCACTAACCGTAAACTCCAACATATACTCATTAACACACCCTTCCTGAGCCTCTTGAAAACTTATAATCTCAAGCTCTGTTATAGCGCCCCAACGATAAAGGATATTAGGAGATATGTAGTTTGAAGAGGTACTTTCCATAGGGAACATCTTTAAGTTACTTTCTACATTATTGGCATAATAATTTATACCATCATAGTAGATCTCTACTACCTCATTATTATCCCAAGAATTAAAGGCCGAAACTGGCTTACCTCCGTAATATAAAGCCTTAGCTCCCTTACTATTGATGTTTAACGTAGCACTACCTGCTGTGTTTCTATTGATAAACTTTACCTTAAAAGAACCACCAAGGAGTAATTCATAACCAGCTACAGTAAGAACTTTAGCTGCAGTACCTGCAGCAGTATCACATACAAAATATCCGATATTAACTGCAGTGTTATCTATAAGGGTTTCTTTGGCAAATATATTACCCAATTTAGTCAGGAATTGCTCTTTAGTTAAGCTCTGACCAGTTTGGGAATTATAATCATCTAAGTAACCCTGAAGCAAACGTTGATCTATTTGCTCACAAGAATAATATTGGCTGTTGTACATTTTTATTTGTTTAGATTTAATATACTAATTTATCTTTGAAAGGTACTCCATTTTTATCCCTAAACATTTGGTCATCAGTACCTCCAAAAATTTTTATACCTCCTGGGATTTCTGGCTTATGAAAGCCAGAAATCCTCCCCATTAACTTCTTCATGACTTACCAGTAAAAATAATACCATTAATATCAAGGAAAGGATTACCATCTTTATCCAGAAGAGCATTGTCAAAATCATAAGCCGTAAACTTAGTATCCCTATCTCTTTTGAGGATAATTTGAAACACTATAGGTTCATCTTTAGCCTGAGCTACCTGAGTATCTCCATCGGGTTTATAGGGTATACCGTTAATTATGAACCGATCTTTTGACCAGTTGAAGGTAAAGTAGCCATTTTTGTCAAGGTAGTTTGTAATAGCTGACTTTGGGATAAGAATTACCAAGTTCTCATCATCAAGCTCTCCTGCAACTGTTGCCTTGTTTATAGGCCAATTTCGAAAGGCATTGTAATAACAGAGGGCTTCTATTGTAATAAAAGTATATTTTGGGGCTTTATCTTCACCCATAAAATACATCTGGTCAATATTCTTGCACCATCCTATTGTTTGCCTGCCAGAGTCGTCTTCTAGAAACTTTTGTACAATATGCTTGTATCTATCCCAGTCAACATTCTTTACATATCTAGAACGTTTTTTAGTTGCCATTTATCTATGTGTTAAAATTGTTGGCGGATTTGGTCCATCTATACCTTTTGGATGTCTACGATTTACTACTCTTGGTACTTTAACGGGTTTATAAGGATTATTACAGAAAGGTAAAAATACCATTAACCTTGAAGCAAGATTGCAAAGGTTCTGTTTCAATATATCCATAATCCCTCCTGGTTTAAGGGCCTCTGTATAAGATTTATAAAGAGTAGATAAAGAATCTGATAACTCATCGAAATATTCTACTTCAGTTGGTCCAGTTTGAATCCTCTTTACACGACCTGTTGATGCCTGATCATCTCCAGAAGGTTCTTCGTCCTGATTACCTTTTACTTCTGTAGATTGATAGGTAAGGGAATCTAGATATTGCCCAGTACCAGTAAGTAAACCAGTTATCTGCATATTAAGAAAATCCCATACTGCCAATTCAATTACCAGCTGATTTTCTAGTCCTTCATAATAAAGTTCATTAGTATACTCTTCTATAGGTATACAATGATTTACTAGAGGTCCTAAATATAATTGCCATTTTTGGATAAAGGTTGTCTTTTGTTGTAAAGTCATACCACCCTCTACCAAGTTAGCAGGTACATAAATGTCAATGATATTATATATGGAATCGTTAAGATGTGTTTTCACATCTACACCAGAAACTAATATAAGTTGAGATACAGTTGATGGTTCTGCTCCTTTATATTTCTCAGTGACTGTAAGTGTTGCGGTGTAATAGCCAGGACTTTCATAGGTGAAGGTAGGGTTAAGTTCTGAACTTTCTCCACCAATAACACCAAAGTCCCAACCAATTGTTGCATCGGCTGGGACTTTGTTTAATACCCTAAAAGAAACTTCCAAGCCTTTCGCAACATATACGAAAGCTAGGTCCATAATTTATTTTTCTTCTTTAAAGTCTTCTACTACTGCTTCTATGATATCTTTTACAGTATCACCTTCAGCAATATCAATTTCATGAATATCAGCTAAAGCTTTAGCCTGATCCATACTGATATCCTTGATCATCTTATCTAAAGTTACACCCTTTTCATACTGGGCCTTTAGTTTTTTATCAATCTTCTGGATATCCATTTCCTTCTCTTTTTCAACTTTCTGATCTGGTTGAACAAAGATAAGATGTCCCTGATTAAGGGCCATAGCAATACGACGAGATCTTAGCTGACGATCATTAACTTCTACTTTCTCACCTCTAGCAATAGTGAGACCTGTGGTCTGGTCGAAAAAGCCATTAGCTTTTGGACCAAGTGAAATAAATTTTGACATAATATTTAATCTATTTACTATTTAGGTGGTTAATACAGACCAAAAGAGAGAGTAGCGGTAGACCTTTATAAGGGCCGACTACCTCTCAGATGATAAGTATTTTATTCTAAGTTTACTAACATATAAGGATCCTTATTCATATACTCTGGGAAACCATAATTTGCGAAAGCCTTAGTTGTATCGAGTACAAGAACTGAATCATTATAGATCTTTGAGAATCCTGTGGTCAAGGTTGCATAAACAGCCTCGGTTTGGTTAGAAACAATACGCTCTGACTCAAGCATCAACTGTTTAGCAGTTAATTTAACCAGAGCAGCACGAGGATCAATCATTACGATATCATTTGTAGGAACACCTGGGTGAATCCACATATCAGCTGTGTTAGGTACAGGAGTATGGAGATTCAGAGTTGCCTCAGTAGTACCCTGACTACGTTTCTTGAACTCATCTAGGTCGAGAAGGCTCAAGGCAATATCCTCAGCGGAAATCATGGTTGTAAAGTTACGTCCAATACGGGCACCACGAATCCAGATACGAAGCATATCCTTATAAGTAAGATTATTAGATGTAGTTACACCAACTACATCTGCAGCTTCTGAACCATCAGGCTTGTTACCAAGTAACAGAGTATCCAAAGCCAAGGTGTCAAGAGCATAACCAAGCTGAATACCAAAGTCACGAAGGTAAATACCGAGGATATCGATAGAAACGTAATTACGAACCTCATCTGTAAGTTTGAAGCCCTTACCAATCTTAAATAGGGTAACACTCTTCTGACCGAACGAAACGGTACCAAGAGGAATGGTCTCAGCCTCATTAATCTTAGCAGGAGCAGCATCTGACATATTTACCCATGGCTGAATTGCAGTCAAACCATTGATAGGCTGATCTCCTTGGATGAGGGTTGGATAGAATGGAGCCTCACGCATACCTGTGATAATGGCAGCACGAATAATCTCCGGAACAATCCAACGAATATCCTGATTAGGCATATCAAAGATATTCTGCATAGTATCAACCTTTGGGTTCATATTTATTTTCTCATAAAGAGTTGCAAGAGAAATGCCCCACTTACCCTGTACCAATTCCTCAAAGGATATATCTACAGGTTTCTTATTCTGGCCTCCAGCACGTACACTCTCAAGTGAAAGAACCATGCCCTTAAACTCTTTTTTGAAGTCTTCGGCCTGCATCTTTGTAATATCAATCTTTGTTTCCATATTATTTATTACTATTAAATTTAACGACATAGAACCGGAATAAGCTCTGATACACCAGAAGCGGGAGCAGAGGCACCAGCCAAAGCTATGAACTTAGATTCGGCACCACCTGTGGTATTAGCACAGTTAGGGTAACGGTTATTGTACAGTGTTCCGGTAGGAAGTACATAACCAGGAGTTACAGCTGTTAATGCTGCCCAGTAGCAAAGTACATAACCTTCTACAGCTACGGTTACTTCTACGGGATAAGCACGCTGGCCTGCATAAGCAGGAGTCTTGGTGTCTGTTACGGCAATACCGAGGTAGATCTCTCCACTAGCACCAGTAAAAGGTTTAATGGTACCATCGGTATGAAGAGCTACGGCCATACCCTGAACAATTGTCTCACCCTCTTTCACGTTGAAAGCCTGATGAAGCTTGTGGGATTCATGCTTATAAATCACCACTTTAGGAGTCTTCTGACCATACAGAGTCAGTTTATTTTCAGGATTGAGTACATTCATGATTCGTGTAATTTAATTTGTTATACTTTATTTATTTATGACAACTTGCTACGATATAGATCGTCGATAGCAGCTTCAGTGTTAGTTGGCTGCTCATGATTCTCTGTAGTGTCTTCGCCCTCCTTAGAAGAAGATGCACGATTAATGTCATGAGAACCGCATTTAGCGCAATGGAGAGGGAATTTCTCCTCAAGACGAGCTTCATAATCCTTCTTAAGAGAAATTAGGGTCTGCAGGCCAGTAGTTTCGGCATTGATCATGGTTATGATGGTTTCATCAACCTTGTCACCATTGAGCTTCTTATAAGCCGTTACAGTAGCCTCACGGAGAGATGCAATGTGGTTCTTACCTACAGTAGCCATCTCATTCAGATTAGCAATCTTAGTGTCCTTCTGGGCAATTGACTGCTTGAGAGAAGTTATCTCGGTGTCCTTATTGGACAACTGCTCTGCAAAGGAATTCTTATCCTTAACCAACTGAGCAACCAGAGAGATTACTGTATCGCAACTCTGTTCCTGGCCCTCTGCCAACTGGAGCATGTTCTCACCGAAGAGCTTCTCAAGAAATTCTTTAAGTTCTTGATTCATGTTCTTATTTTTTTGAGGTTCACTAATATTTGTTTCCTTATTACTAAGGGATTGAGTATTGTTATTATTTTCGTCTTGTGTCCCAAGCTCTTTTAGATCTTGGAAAGCATATACTTTTGGAGACTCTTTCTGATATTCAGAATAACTACTCCAGGTCCTATTAGCAAAACCTGGGTTAACTATCTTACCATCATCACCAATCTTCTGAGCATAAGCATCAGCACCATGTGATACAAGGGAAGTTTCAAGATATCTAACAATATTGGTAACAACCCTACGAACCATAATACCTTTAGAATCGTAAGTACCAATTTTATCCCAGAAATCTTGGTCAGACATCTCAGGATGAGACTTGTCCCAAACAAATTGTACAGTTACTGAGTTACTGTGAATAGATGGTGGGTCCATAAGAATACCTCTAGCAATTCTTGGATTAGCTTTACCATCAATCTTTAATACTCCATTGATACCAGCTGGGACGAATATGTTACCATCCTTATAGGCCTCTTGCCACATAACCTTAGATACTGCACCTATGGCATTACCAATATCGGTTTCGTGGTCACAGTTAATGGTTTGGCCAAGGAGTAACTTCATTGAATTTTTAAGAACATTATCTTTACTAAAGTCTGTAGGCATCCAATTTTTGGATACTATGGTTGCCGATAAGAGTCTAAAGACAGGCTCTATAAATTCACTCTCCTTAGGTTTTAAATCTTCCTCTGTGAGCTCTGGGTAATATGTATGGTAATTAATATTACCACCAAATAAGCCGAGCTGTTGAATAGATTCCTCTGTTGGTTTGTGCCACTCATAGAATTTCTCATTGAACTCCTGAGCACCTATTTGTTGTGGTACATAACCAGTAAGAATCGTGTGACCTTGGCCAATTATAAGTGAATCGACCTGGGCCTTGTTCTTGTGTAAAATTACTGGTGGCATTTACCTTGGATTTGTTTTTTGATCCCCTCTTTTGGGGTTCGGGTTTGACTTATCTCTTGTTCTACGAGCAGATTTATTCTCATTATCTTGATCTTTCTTCTTCTTAGAAGGATCGTCTGGACTGTAATTATCATCCTTCTTTACACCAGCTTGATCTTCTGGATCAACTCTTGGCTTATCCTGATCAGGAGAATCATAACCCATTTCCCAAGCATATTGGGATTGACCTATGATACCATCACGGTAAAGTGCGTTGAGATTAGAGATCTTATACTGTAGAGCTTGCTGAACCTTGACATCATCAGCAATAGTAGAAGTAGCCCAAGTAATCTTTATACCTTTATTATTAAGGCCAGCTAAACGTAGCTCTAAACTATAAAGGAATTCAAGAACATAAGACACTATCATCTGTATATTACGAAGCTGTGAGATCATCTTAGAAAGAATAATACCCATACCTCCTTCGGTATTAACTCCACTTACACCGATGATATTACCATTAATACCAAGACCATTAGCTACTCTTTGCTGATTTAGGTTCCATAGCTTATCAGCACTACCTAAATCCTTAGTAGTAGAAGTCATCTCAAATTCATGGTCATCTATATAACCAGTTACCAAACCATCCTTCATGCCATCCTTGAGATTACGTTTCAATTGCTCAAGGTTTCTATTAAGCCTACTCTCATAAGATTTAAGACTTTCATTAGCTTGCTGATCTGGTTTCTGCATCTTAGCAGAAAGGAATCCAAGAAATCCCATTTGTTCCATGATCTGCTTGAAGTTAGTCATCATATCATGTTGACCTTTAATGGAGTCAAGTGATGACATAAATGGTGGCATTCCATAGGGTTCATCGGTATCATTATACATACCAGCATAAACATAAGTCTCGGTATTGAGCTTGACATAGTCAACGTTCTTTACCATGAAATTATCATTTTTCTGATAGGGTTGATAGACACCGTTGTTTTCTCTTTTGAACCTAATGTTGTCTGGTTTTAAGAACAGGACTGTAGATAAACCGTCTAAATCATTGTTAGGTACACCTTCTACTGAGATAGCACCTCCAACAAATAATTGGACTATCATCTTATTTACTAAACCATCTATACCAGCAGAATAATTGGACCACCTTTTAGTAGCTTCTTTAAGGTGTTCTCTCATCTTTTCTGCTTCCTGATCCGTATTATTCGGGAAAGTAACCTGATGCCCAGTATTAGCAAGCTTAAAAGTTTCCTGAATGGCTATGGCCATATCTGGATTTACTTTATAAAGCTTCCTAATCAACTGGATAACCTCTACTCTAAATGATGGAGTCACTACTTGAGTTAATCCATGTAGAGTAGAGGTAAAATCAGTTTGATCTTCCGGGACTGATACACGACCAGGTGATATAGATGATACCTTTGGTTTTGGTGCCTCCCGGTTGGTTTCCGGAAGTGGAGGAGATTTTGGTTTATTCCTCCAAAATGCAAGGTCGTTAATCTTCATCTGGGTTGTACTACTATATTTGTTTTACTCTTTCGAATATGATTACAGATAGCTTTACCGAATATATCATCGTCTGCATATACTAGATCATCATCACCTTCATCTGCAGCTTGGGTATTTAGTCGATGCTTACCCATAGCAACTGGTCTTCCTAAGGAATCATATATAAAGGTGTAAGCCTCTTGTACAAAGAAAGGATCCTTTATGATAATATTCTCTTCACGAATATCTTCTTCCAGACCCTCGATGATTAATGTTCGGTTCTTTGTAGTGGTAAGCCAACCTGGAGAAGCATCCATCTCAGGTTTATGCTTTCCTTTCTTCTTCAGCATCTTTTGGTAATAATACAGACGTGGATAACCTTCGGTTTGGAGTTTAGATGTAACTGCTAATCCCACATCATTGGACTCTGGAGCAAGGAGAGCATAATTAAATAGTTTACCTGTATCGCCCAGGAGTTGGGCATACTTATCTACTGGAATGCGACCTTTATAAACAACCTGTTCTTCTCCATTTTTGTCCATACATGTAAAAGAAGAATAGTCAGTAGAACGTCCTGTAGAAACATCAGCACCAATAAAATATTCTGTATCTCTTACTGGCTTGTTGTACTGACGATACTGTCCATTCATCCTCTTTATCAATGGTGGATAGTCGGTTAAACAATCCTCTATAGCCTTTATGTCTGTTAGGTCGAATACCGTATTTCCAGATCCCAAGAAGTCACCATCAATTTCTTGTGCAGTACGTCTAGCTCCCAAGTTCTTAGACATGGTTTGATACCATTTATCGTCTCGTTCCGGGTGCATTCTCCAGTACAATCGTAGTGGATTGAATTCGTTTGCATGAGCCATAGCATCTACCCAAGTTGAATGGTAGAAGTTACCCATGCCAAGTGGAGTGTTTTTGTTGATGAAATTGAACTCGTTTGAGCTGTTTTTCTTACTGTAGTTATAAGTTATATAACTATGATGGTCTTCTACAGTAATGTCATATATTGTAGTAGTAAATTTCTTTTCTACTATCAAAGTAGACAATTCAACTTGGTCTCCTCTTTTACCAGATAGGATCTTACTAATGTATGATCTAGCTGATTTTAAAGACATAGTCTTAAACACATCATGAGATTGTATGAATTCAGTTATACCCATCTTACTAATCTCACCAGAAGCTATACCTGCTTTTACCGTAGCAACTGAATCGATATCGGTAAAACCTTTACCAACTCTTGTACCAAGTTTTAAACCATAAGAATATAAATTGGCTCTCCTTGTATTCTCTTTCTTAGATATTACCTGGAGATTAGTTACCCAATTATGATGCTTTACACAATCTATATGATCTATTACTTGATCTTTACCAACAGTTAAATCAGTGAAGTGACTAAGTACTAGTTCATGCATCCTAAAATGTTTATTACCTTTTTCAGGATGATGTAGAATTACTCTAATATAACCATTGTCATTTGGTTTAAGGTTCTTTTTATACCATTTACCAGCCCTTAAGAATTTTAACTCTCCTCGATTTGATATTTGATAATTATCATAACCTTTAACCATTACCCATTTTTCTTTTTTAGGCCATTCAATCTGTGGAGGTTTTACCAATTCTGATATACCAGTTTTATATAATATAACTTCCTCACCCTTTTCTACTATATCCTTAACTGACATCCAGCCTTTAAGTGTATAGAGTTTATGATTAGGAGTACATTTTAAAACTGTACCAAACTTAGTTCTTATCTTCCAAGTCTCTAATTGACCTTTGTTAACAGAAGCTATTATCCGCTTCCATTCACCTCTATGGGTTAAAACTTTTAAGTTACTTACTAGACTTAAATCTACAGCTCCAAATTGCTTTGGACAAATGTCTCTTACTTTCAGCAACCCCTTATCTGTAATAATCCTTGTATCTCCAGTAATACAACTGTTCACAATAGCTGATCCACCAGTAGATAGGGTTGGAAGAGCTGCAGCCCATATCTGCCCGGCCCAACGAACCATAGCTGCCTCATCTATCACAAGCAAGGTTAATGCTTCTGAACGACCAGCCTCTGGAGAAGTAGGTATAGACTCAATTAAAGAACCATTACTAAATTCCATCGTAGAAGCAGAACCGAACTCTCCTGGACGGCCATTAACGATGGGAGTTTGCATATACCAAGGAAGGTTCTTGTACATGTACTTGATTTTCCTAAGTACCTTCTTAGCAACGGTATCTTTAATAGAAATGATGTTAATCTTCTTGTTATCGTGAAACATTGCTAACCAGAGACAGTACATAGAGATTAACTCTGTGATACCAGCCTGTCTAAATTTCAGGATAATATTAAACCTTTGTAAGATAAACTGATATAGTACTGCTTTCTGATATGGGTATAGGTTAAAATGAGTTTTACCTCTTACCGGATGTATTACATAACAAAAGGTACTGAAGAAGAAAACATCATTTGCTACCCTAGCAAGGTTTTTTAATTCCTCACGATTAAGGGTATTATGAATTTCTATCTTCTTTGCCACTTTACTCTAAGTTATAGATTATTGAAAACTCGAGATCTATACCTAATGGTTTATTTAGGCTCGGATAATAATATCCATTGAATCCCAGTTTATATTGGAGGTTATGAGTCTTGAGTGATAAACCTAAACCCAGGTCAGTGAAGGTATGGAAGGGTCTAAATTTGGTATATACGTATGGATGTAGTTCAGGTTTAAACCTTACTTTCTTTTGGGTTAATTGCCCATTTACCCAGTTGTATTCGAAATTATTTAGATCTATCTTAAAATCTTTCTTTAAGAAAGCATTAAGTTCTGTATTGAAGAAAGACATAGATAGATCCTTTTTACTTAGTAGTATCTGAACTATAGAATCTTTCTTTGTTACAGAATCTTGATCCATATTAACAGTAGTACTGTCTTTCCATACATTGCCATATAAGAAAATATAATTTGGTAGTACCTTAGTTGAATACTCTTTCTTATACTTAAAAGGTTTTGATATGTACACCGTATCAGTCTTACCAATTATTGTTTCTTGTTTTAATACTTTGGATAACTTATACTTAGTATGGAGATACCCAATTCCTAATAGTATGGTTAACCCCAATAGTAAGAAGGTAATTATTTTATACTTCATGGTAAAAAGTTTTAATCTCCCTTGCGCATATATACGTACGCAGTGAGTAGTTTTATTTATAAAACTACGAACTTTTTTAAGCTTTAGCTTAAAAATATCCTATAAGTATTAAGTATATAGTATATACTAATAGCTTTAGCTATATTTTGCGTGTATATGCGCATACGCATAGGAAGTTAGTTGTTTTCAATACAAGATTTGAACCAAATAGATACTTCGTAACAAGCACCCTTTGCAAATATATTCCTGGCCTTATTTAACCAGTAGATAGGATTATCTTCATCGAAGTAAATTTTAAAACTCTTAGGAAAACCCATTATATTTCTGAAGTCTTCTATACCTAATGGCCACCCATCTGGTCTAAATTGCCTATCTGCAGGTCTAACAGTTAAAGGTGGGAAGTCAGAATCTAGCTTGTATACTCCAGGTAGAGTAGCCATTTTCTTACTTTTTATGGGCCATTTCCTTTCATTCTTGAAATCGTGCTTCCAAAGATGATGAATTTCCTTTACTGTTAGGTTCTTTTTCTCTGGTAATTTCCTATAATCATACATCGCTAAAATTTTATTTTTTGGCGGCATATAATTGGTATTATTTCCTTTAAAATAGGCTGCCTCCAGTAAATTTCTAGAAACTTTTGGAGTGTTTACTTGGAATATATGTTTAAATTGTTTAATTTTAAACTTAGAATTACCTTTTTTAACCCCGATAATTAGTAATCTTTTTCGTGAAATCTGAGAATTACCGAGATCAGTCATTGAATGTACGTGAAAAACCAACTTGTAGTCCTTAAAAGTATCTTGCCAAGCCTCTTCTGATATTAAAGTTAGTAGCTTTGGTACGTTTTCTAACAGGAAAAGCTCTGGTTTATAGTACAATATTGACTCAATTACCAGATTTATGGACTTATTTTTCTCTGGGTTTCCTAATTCTTTTACTTTTGAAAGCCTCATTGTAGAGCTTGCACCACAATCTGGAGAGCTTACTATGATATTTGGCCGTTTGATATCTAAGATAAGGTCCTTTTGAAATGGTATATCTCCAAAATTTAACCTCCAATTTTCTAAACCTTTAGTATAAAATACAGGTCTAGGCTCAACGTTACCTAAAATTTGGTATTTTTTATCACTTAAAAAAGGGTGCAGGAGAGCACCACCGCCTCCTGCAACTCCTAACACTCTAATTTTTTCATTAGCTGCCATAGTTTTTACTTATTATTTTATTTATATTACTAGGACATATGGGTATTGCCTGTGACAGTTCTCTAAATTCTTAGCTTAGTTCTATTTGTAATTGCAATAAAATAATATTATAATTAAAAGGTATGTATAAAATAATAATCGAATGGCAAGGTTCTGTTGCCACAATATTAGAGGAATCCAATTTCTATTCGGAACTTCATAATAACTTCCCTATTGAAAATAAATCAAAGGAATATATAGAGGGTCTTATTTATGGAATACTAGATAACTCAATATATAACCACTATGGACTTTTCACTCAACAAACCGAAATCGAACATAGAATTAGTTATTAAATATTTGCATATATAAAAAATTTTTATTAATTTTGCAGTATATAAAAATAAGTAATAAAATTTAATATAAACTTTAAACAACAACGACAATGACAAAGCTTAAACCAGAAATGGAAGTTGTCTATGTAACTCCACTACTAATTGATAAATCTAAGGTAGTTAGTATAGACAAGGAGAATGGAACTGCCACCTTAGCTAATGGCATAGTATTAAATCGGGAAATCCTTAAGAAGGGTTACTTTAAAAGGTCTGGAATAAGGTCAGAAGATAAAGCTTACATATATGAATCTGGTAGTGAAGGTTTTAAAGTTTATGAAGCCTATATTAATAGGGTTCAACTAGTTAACTTAATACCTACTATCAAGAAAGAAATAGAAAGTAAAAGTATAATGACCGATCAAGGTTGGCTTAAGGAATTTAGAAGTGTAATAGAAAAATTTATTGGAAAATGATTAGTCACACAATTTTAGCCATGTTTATTATAATATATGGCGTATCTTTTATACCAGCACTTAGAACTGCTATAGCCTTCTGGTTACATAAAGATGAGAATGTTGTTGCTTATATGGCAATGCGACATGGCTTTATAATAGGTTTATTGAGAATTTGGATCATATATCCATTTTATATAATTAAGGATTGTATTGACACACTAAAAAGTGATAAAGATGATGAATAAGGTAATAGTATTTGGTACAGCCCACTTGGATCATCCCTGGATTCCAGGTAAATGTTCTCCAGATGGGAAATTTAAGGAGGCTAAGTTCTCTAGAGAATTAATAGAAAGTTTAGTTCCAACTATGCAAAGCTATGGTTTTACTACTCTAGTAGATTACCCAAACCTTGCTCCAGACGGCATTAATATTAAAGCTTACCCAGGTGATGTTAAGAAGCAACAGCAAGCCGAATTGGCATTTAGGGTTAAGAAAGTAAATGAGATATGTAATATATATGGTAAAGATAAGGTAATTTACATATCCCTACATGTTAATGCTGCAGGTAATGGAGAATGGATGCACGCTAGAGGATGGTCAGTATATACTAGCCCAGGTAAAACTAAATCAGATATATTGGCAACCTGTATGTGGAATGCTGCTAAGAATTACCTTGGAAATTATTCTCAAATCAGAAGTGATTGTTCAGATGGAGATCCAGATTATGAGGCAAATTTCTACGTACTTACCAAGACTAAGTGTCCTGCAGTATTGGTAGAAAACCTATTTATGGATAATCAAAAAGACTTGAAATTACTTACAGGTGATATTGGTTATATGCTTATAGAGAGAACCATAGTAGAAGGTATATTAAATTATTGGCTTAAAGTATAAGGGTTATGATAACACAAGAAGATAAAGAACTTCTTTTGAAGGATTTGAGTGCAAGATTGCCTTATGGAGTGAGGGGTAAAGTTAAGGCAGATACTGTAGTTCCCAACAGATATGACATAGATGGTTTTCCTATAGAAACGACTTTTGATGTAGATGTGGAATTACAAAAAATAGATATAAGCACAGGTGAAATCTTTGTATCTACTTTTGATAATAACGAAGCTTTAGGAACTTATATCGAAGAAAGCCAAATTGAAGGAGAACCTTGGACTATCGAAGAGTTCAAACCTTATCTCCGACCAATGTCAAGTATGACTGAGGTAGAAAAGGCGTATTATAAATATTATATTAGTAGAATTACAGAGGGTATTTTAGGCGCTATAGGTGAATATATTGATTGGCTCATTGCCCATCATTTTGACTACAGAAATCTCATAGGGAAAGGACTTGCATTAGAAGCATCAGAAGGAATGTATAAAATGTTGTGATTATGAAAGAACTTACTATAGAACAAAAAGCAAAACGCTTTGACGAGGTTATTGAAAAATTTGATGTAATACTTAATTTAAATACTGTTAAGGAAAGCGGAACTATCTTTACAGAGGACGTTAGAAAAATTCTCCCTGAACTCAAAGAGAACGATGGTGAGAGGGTAAAGAAAGAATTGATTCTGTTTTTTACTGAAAGAGCAAAACACACAGAAGATAGTACATTCAATGGGCTATCAAGTAAAGAAATTATTGCTTGGCTTGAAAAGCAAGGTGAGCAGAAACATGCTAATAAGGTTGTTCCTGTTTTCAATATTGGTGATACTATTATTAAAAAACATAATTCTGATATAAATAAGTTTGGTCAATTTAAAATTACTAACATTACAGGTGGAAAATATTGGTACAATGACAGAATTATATGTGATATTATAGAACAAGATGAATGGGAAATTTATGAACCTGTTAGACAAAATTCTACTGAGTGGGGTGAAGAGGATGAAGCCAAAATGGTGAAATTAAAGTCTTTTATTGCTCAATGCAAGGGCTTCAATAAAGAAAATAGGAACAAAGCCTTTGACTTGATTGACTCAATCAAATTCAGACACACTTGGTTTCCAAGTAAAGAGCAGATGAAGGCACTTAATGCTATAAATACTACTGGATGTATATCTTATCCAAGACAAGGACAAGAATTGATTAATTTGTATAACAACTTAAAGAAACTAAGGGAATAAAGTTATGAAAATAAAAGATTTAATGATGGGGGATTGGGTGTTTATTAAGGATTATCCAATAAAAGCATTGCCACAAAAAGTAAAACTAGAGCACTTTGTTCGGAGTTTGGTTGAAAGCCTATCCCACTCACTAAAGAGATATTGGAGAAGAACGGTTGGTTTTACAACAATGAAAATGAGAAGTTCTTCCCTCAAACGTGGGTTGGGTGTGGATTGATGCTACATGGTGTATACGATTGTGGTTATTATATTGTTGTCACTTCTGACTATGATGATGATGAAACTTGGCATAGAACTCATACCACTTTTACTGAAAAAGCAAAAGATAATGATATTGAGTATACCCGCACTGATGCCTTTATTGAGAAGGCTGTAAAATATATTGCAAACCATTTTTTTGCACCAGGGATGGATAATGAGATTAGTGATTTTGTAAATTATATGAAAGGAGAGTAATTATGGTTTGGGTAATTTTAATTTTAATGATATTAATCCTCATAGGGATGGTGATATCCCTTAAAGGATCCCATAAGGTAAATATAAATGATAAGATATTGGTAAAATATTTATTTGTTTATAAGATAATAGAAGGTGATTCAAAAGTGTTGCCTACAGAGTTTCTAGTTAATTGGCAGATTTCTAATTTAGAAAATCATCTTTATTTTGTATGCTTAACTCTTGAAGAAGACCTTGATATAGAAAGATATTTGCATAAGGTTTGGGTAAATTATTCTGAGTTGAATAATATCTATGGTAAGGTATATAGGGTTGAGGGTATTATGGAGGTTAGGAATATATTGATAGGTACTTGGGAGGTTGTTGAAGGAAATATTAGGTATAATGAGGTAAAATAGATTGTAAACCCTTAATATGGGAGGATAAGGGCCTGGCAGGTAAAAATTGCTGGGCTCTATTTTTGTAGCTTTATGCTATACGAGAGGAGATACCGGAGGTAGATCAGAACTTGTGTGTTGTTCGAAATAATAATATACTCACCTAAACTGGTATATGTGTGGTTGTGTCCTTGTGCTTGTGTGGTGTGTGGGAATTGGGAATCCCTTTATCACGTAGGCCAAACTCCAGGCATTCAAAATGGGGAACGGTGGCCTTATTCTAATTGCATAAAAAATAAAAATAAGGTACACTATTATAATTAAAAATTTATGTGCTTAAAATTGATTTTTGTATTTTTCATTTTTTTACTATATAAATAAGGTAGGGATAAAAAAATAGGGATGTAATTTACATCCCTATTAAATCAATATTTTTTTAACTTATCTTTTATTTGCATTAAATCAAAAGTTTTTAAATCTATGTGTTTAAATATATCCTTCCTACTTATATTTTTATTCTGTTGATTTATTTGTCCGTATGTGTCAAAAGATATTATTAAAGTATCAAAATAAGATAAAAGGTTATTTATTATTATATCCTGTTTATATTCAGGTAGTTTAAAAAAATCGTTTTTATCAAAAACTTTTAATAAAAAATTTGCTGCAAATTTTTTCGTGCAATTCCCATATTTAGATAAATACCGAACTAATTTTTTTATTTTATTCATGATATAAAAAATTAAAAGGTGGTGCAAATTGCACCACCTAATTTTAATTATTTATTGTATTTTTCAAAGTTACTAATTGCACCCTGCAAAATTTTCTTTGCACTATCTTTGCGTAATGTGTCATATACTGAAAAATCTACTTTTTCATTTGTATATGTTTCTTTAAAGAATTTTTCAAATTTTTTATAATTATCTGTAAATTCTTTTTTATCTTTTGCATTTGCAAGCAAAGAAAGAAAATTAATTGCAACATCTCTTAATGTACGTCTAATTTTTTTCTCTTCTTTTTCCGTTACTCCATCAAAATAAATACTTTTATAAATATTATTTTTTGTTGTTTCGGTGCTTTTAATTGCTCCACTTTCATGTGCTAAATTAAGTAAATTTTTTAACGCTGAATTTTTCATAATTTTTAAAATTTTAAAATAAGATAGATTTTTGTATTTTTTATTTTATTTACTTCTGTTATATACAGATTATTTATATAAATAAGGTAGGGAAAAATAAAATCTATTTAAATAAACCTTTTTTTTTGTACCAGTAAATCAAAGAACGCTTTTTAAATCTGATGCAAAGGTATGACAATTATTTTAATTATGCAAATATTTTTCTAAAAATTTTTGATAAATTATTATTTTCTTGATTTAAATCAATTTTATAAAATTTATTTTGTATTGTTTTATTATTATTTCTATAAATTTTGTGTTAAAAATCAAAATAACTATTTTATAAAAAATGAAAATTAAATTTTGGGTGCAATTTTCAAAAATTTAAAAATTTGCAAATAGGATAAAATCCCCCATATATCTACTCCGGGCGTTGTCCGCTATCTCATAATACTGGTATGATGGCCAGATTTATAAGATATAGGATTGGGGCCAGCTGTCCTTAATTCCTTATCACATTGAAGCCAGATGGATATTTATAATTGCTATATAAAATCATAAAAATTGGCCAGATGGACCTAATTAGTTGGTGATTAAGAATTAGGTCAAGTTAGTCACATGGATAAGCCCAATCTAAACTGAGGTATGGTTATCGGAAATAAGGCTGGACTTAATTTGGTGGGCTGGTTCCTGGCGGTAATAAGCTCAGTAGCTAGCTAATTAATATTACTGGTATAGTGGGACACAATAAAACCTGGATCTCTAGATTGAAACCCAGGTAATATAGAGGTTACTTTACTACGTTAATGGTGAGTGAATTAAAGTATTTAAGAAGGATTTCGAAATCATTACCTTTTCTGAATTCATCGAAGTCGATTATTTCGGATTTACCTCCGTACTGTGTTGTGATTTGAATTTTCATATTGTATACTTTTGAATGGTAAGATGTGAGATAAGCCAAGAGCCACTAAAGGCAGCAACTAAGATGTCATGTACCCAAGCATCCTTTTCCTCTGGGGTAAGGTCCTTGAGATGCTTCATGTGATTTACGTCCTTGTGATTTTTAGGATCTGTGAAATCGAAAGAGATGTTGTAGTGTACCATATTGTTTATATTTATTTTTATTACTTTGCAAAGGTACAAATAATATTTTAAATATCAAAATTATTTTATCTTTATTTTTATATTTTCTTAGGTACCTTGATGGCCTTTTATATTTAGGTAATTTCCTGGGGCCGGAGAGCTTTACTTTATCCTCAAATATTGTCTAAGTGGCCAGATATCTATGTATACTAATATGGACAAGCCTGTTGGTTAGTTTATGTTTAAATCTAGAGTTTTATTTTAGTTTTACTAGTATTTATATGGTTAGTTATTTGGATCTTTACTATGATGGTAAGTAATTTTGGGGCCTAAAAGGCACACATAGTCCGCTTAGGATATTACTGGTATGATTGCCTTATTTGTGATAAGGATTTAGAGATTTAAGGCCTAACCTATTTACCTAATCCCATAAATCCTAGACCTATTAATATGCAATGCTATATATATATAATATATATGCAATAAAGGGGCCAACTGGCTTTGTGATTAAGGCAATTAGGATATGGTTATGGGCCTTATTGACTCTTAGCTTCTATTGTAGTAGCTTAGATAGGCCAGATAGCTAAGTTAGGCCTTACAGGGATTAGGCCTTGGGGTACCTTTACCTAATGGTTTTGGGGCCTGGTGGGGCATAGTAATCCCCACCCTTCTAGGTACCCCAAATCGAATTGCCTTAGTGAACCCCCAGCGAGACTGTCTTGTATTCTGATTTATGATTTCTGAGCTTGAATGTAGATCAGCTATATGGTAGATCTACGTTTGATACCTATAAGGGATTACCTATCAGGTACACCTAAAAGGGAAGGCCAAGAAGTTTATATTATATATGGTATGTATATTATGATATATAATATGGTTATGATCGTTTAGGCGATTATAGGGTTGGTTTTATAAATTTGTTTGTTTTTTTGGGCTGGGTGCGTTAGTAGTGGGTTATTTACACGATTAGATCCCAGTTTGTTAGGCTGGGATCCTTTTCGATTATTAGTGATTAGAGGTAACCTTTACTTCCTTGTTTGAGGATGGATGGTATGGTAATAGGTGATATATCATCATCGGTTTCCATATCTTCGATTAAGTTAAGGATTTTCTTCCTATAGCGATCCTCTGATTCTGTAAGAGGTTTCTTTTGAGGAGGATTTATATAGGTTTGTTCTCCATCATCGAATCCATCGGTATATATTTTATCGATGATATCTGATAGCTCTTGGTCTGTTTTGACTTGTTTTATGAGCCTTATGTATTTCTTAGTGTATTTGTCCATGATTGTTGAATTTTTGTTTTTCGATGAAATTTTGTATGTAGTTTTTAGCTTTAAATAGGTGATCTAGATCGAATTCAGTAGTGATACGTATATCTGGATTATCTACTAGATTCTTTATCTCTTTGAGATATTCTTGAGCTTGGTTTATTCTACTGTATTCCATAATGTTAATTGTTTTCTAGTTCTATGTTATTCGATGCCACTTATTGATAAAGCCTTGTAGTGAAAATGGGCTTCATATATTGTCATGGGTTTGGAACTATGTACTACTAGGTTTTCTCCATCACGTGTAAATATATTAAAGCTTGTGTAAAACTTACAGGCTTCTCTCATTTTGTGTACCCTTTGTTTTGGGGTGAGTTTCTTGGCTTTAGCCATTCTTCTCAGTATATTACTCATGATTCTCTAATGTTATGTTGTTTCGTTTTGCATAGCGTAAGGCATTGCCTTTTCTGAAATAGCTTGGAGATATCTGTTGCCAGAATCCATTTTCTTGGGATATTCCTATTGGTACATACTTAGCTATGTAATAGGGTTTTACCCACCAAGGTCCATGGGTACATAATTGATATCTTGGTTTCATAGTGGCTTTGGTGTTAGTACCTATAATGATTTTAAGAAAAGTCTATAATTTTCTCTAGTGATTCGCATGTTATGATATTTTTCCCATTTCTGTTATGAATATTTCCTTGATATCTTCAGGTAATATACCCTCATTTTGGAGCTCTTCATTTATTATGTGTAGCTTCTCCTGGGCATTGTGTAGAAGGGTTAATATTCTCTTTTGTTCTTCACTTAACATGAGAGATTCAACTTCTCTTTTAGTCATCTTTTGTTTAATGGCTAAAGGTAAGTCATCATAATCTTTGTATGAATCCATGAAGTAATCTACTAGAGCTATAAGATTGTATAGCTCTTCTGGCATATCCGAAGGATCTGCTATAACTTCCCATTCCTTTTCAAAGGCCTTTAGTAAGGCATTAACATTGATCTTCATATTATATTTCTTTGATTACTTTTTGAAATACTTTAGTAATATATTCGTCTGGTACATCCTGACCTTTCAAAACTTCTACGGTAGCATAGAGTTCGTTAAAGGCATAATCTAATATTTTAATTTGGTTATCATCAAGTAACCTTTGGAAATCAATAGAATCCTCAAGATATTCTACATTGTCTGGAGTTACCCATTCTAAGGTTGTAGTATCATCACCTGGGTAACCTTCTATGAGAATTTCAGTATCCTCTGGGAAGACCTCTAGGTTTTCTAATGTAACTGGACCTTGATAAGTTTCTTTTGGTTCAGATAGTAGTTTTACTTGCTTTTTAGCTGGGCAGTATTCAAGTTTTGATACAAATACTGAACCTTGTCCACCAAATACTAAATAAGTGATTGGGGTAGATAAGCGGCTTTTAACATAAGCCTCTGTTTCTTGAAATTGTTTAATTGTCATAGTCTGAATAATTTATTGGGTAAGAATATAATGTTTCCATATAAGTCCTGAGCGCAAGATCCGAGGATGAGTTGAAGAAGATCTGAGGCTTTTTCATTTAGTTGAGAACCATTGATACCTCCTTCCTCATCGGTTATAAAGTTCATTTTCTTAGCATCCTTATCGATAGTCCAATATCGAAGTTGAATAGGTTGAATAAGGCATCCTGGTCTAATAGCCTCTTGTATCTCTTCGTAGGTAAAGGACTTACCATTAGAAGGTATTAACTCTTCTGTTGTACCATCTACCTTGATTAAGGTAGCCTTGGTTAAATCATAGGGATATAAGTTCATTTGTGTATATGTTTAGGGTTTGATTCGTACCAATTAGTAATCTCAATGAGTTTTTCTCTGGCTTCCTTGTAGTTAATTACTAGAGGGTCTTCATAGTCAAATCTGTCTGCTACTTGTAGCATATCTTGATCCTCTATGGAATGCCAATACTGATCGTAAGCATTAATGATTTCAGCTTGCTGTTCAATTTTAGTCCCTCTTTCTAGGATAGTCCCTTCGCAGAGAATAAGGGAAAGGGCTCCTCCCAATAAGAGGAAGCCCAGATTTTCTTTAGTTCTTTTTTTCATATTAGTTAATTGTTATAGTAAGAATATAAAAGTCCTGATCTGATACCTGTGAGATGCAGTAGTCAGTAATAGTACCTGGTTCAAATATATTATCCCGAAGGTACTTATAAAATTTGTAGGCATCTTCTCGGTACCTAGCTTCGAGAGTGAAATTGTGTAAATAAACCGCAGTTCTAGTAGCTACCAAATGATAGTCAACTAAAGAGATGTAAGGAACTTGATCTAGGTCGATCAATTCTGTGAATGACTTAATGTCCAGATCCCTGTGAAAGAAATCGTAGAAAATTTGATCTCTTTCTGAGCATTTAGCAAGGAGTTCTTTCTGTGTCATAACTCTTAATGTTTTGTTTGTTAATGATATTGAGGTTTCCCTCAGTTTAATACTATTTTTTATATATTGCAAAATTAATAAAAAATTTTTATATATGCAACCTAAATTTAACCTTTCTGAAGCCGAAAGGTTAGTTGTAATTAGATGTAGGAAAGTCATCTTCCCTTTTAGTATGTTTCCAAGTTTTTCGTACTTCTGCAGCAAATACTCTTAGCCTGTCTCGAAGTTCATAAAGAGGTTTATAATTTTGTGGCTGTGTAGAACCTCCCATCCACTTTAAGAAGCCATTAATGGTCATGTAAGTTTGTATTTCTCCAGTTACTACTAGAATATATACTTGATCTTCGTCCCATTTAATAGAGGCCTCATGGATAAAAGATACTTCCTTATTAGTAGGCCAGTTAGGTATACATTCTATGGGTTGAGCTATAGTCACTTTCCCATCATTTGTGTAATCGCAAAGATAATTGTAAATTTGATGTCCTATTCGCATAATACAAGAGTTAATTACAGTTTACTTTCTGGAAATTCTTCGGATAGTACCTGGTGAGATATAACTACCAGGTACTTCCATATAAGTTTTAATAGAGTCATGGTATGAATATGTTGTTAGGATATTCTACTGCTGGTTCTGATTCGTTCTCCTTGATAATACCTTTGTCTACCAGTTCATGATACTTTTTCTGAATCCAGTCTACCTTAAGATTAAGTTCTTCTGGGTTTTGAGAATAGTACTCTTGGAAGTAAGGTTCTATCCAGTTCTTAATGTCGTCATCATAATATATGATCCCGTTGTACTCAACCGCCTCTACGAAGAGAGAATAGTTGTCCATTTCATGAGCTTGATGCTCAGTGATTATTTCCTCTTCTACGAGGTAACTAATAAGTTCTGACCTGTCCATTGTTTAACATTTTATTAAGTTATACATTAGTCTCGGCATCCGCCTGAGGCTGTGAATTCGTGATAAGCTTTTTCATTATAAGTCTCTTCAATGTTCTCATTATCTTCAGAATTATCTTTTGTAAGAGTCATGAATTGTTCATCAGTATAGTTATCCATATGTATAGCCTGTGCAATATTTCCTACCTTGGTTTCAACTGAAGATACCTGAGTAAATTCTTGGATAAATTTATATGTTTGTTCTCCAGAGCAACCATTAGGGTTAAAGGTATAGACTCCCGCTAATGCCATTAATTCTTTGATTCTCTCTTGGCAATATAATTTGATAAATTGAAGGTCTCCATCATAGTATTCGCATTCATTAATCTTCTTTTGAATAATACGTTGAAGTTGAGCATCTAAGGCATCTAAAGAATTGTAGATAGCCATATTAAGGTTTTCTGCAAGTTGCCTCTCATTGAGGAGGTTTTCAGCAATTTCCAAGTGGATGTTTTCATTGTGATCCATGTTTTGTTGTTATTTATAGGGTTTAACTTATTTATTTATCAATGCAAAATTAATAAAAATTTTTTATATATGCAAATAAAATAATGTATAAAATAATAATTTTCTTAGGTATAAGCAAGGTTTAGATATGCCTCTAGTAATTTTAGAATAAGTTTGCATAAAACTTAAAGAGTAATTTCTAGTTTATTCTAGAAAAATGCCCTCTACTTTCTCAAGCAAAGGGCATTGGCAGAAAAAAGCACAGCTTGGGACAGATTCCTATTGTCCCAAAGAAGGCTATTTTTAGAAAAATTCAGCATCGCCTTCACAGGTTGAGTATAGCTGTATAATCTAATTAATATATTATGAATATGAATGAGTATGTTAGGATTTATTGTAAATATAGTAAATAAACAAGATTTTATACGCATTGTCCGTTAATGTATATTACTTGTCTTTTAATTGAGCAAGTAACTTCTTTCGTTTATTTTCTGGTAAGCTTTCAAGGATAGCTTTGATATCTGCAGAGGCCTTGTTAACATCGGCTTCCTCCATAAATTCTATGAAATTATTTTGGTCAATATCAAAAGGTCTAAGCAATGAAATTTTAGTACCTTCGGCTTTCATTTGAGGCAAGTACTTTTGTAACAAAGTTTGGCTTGCTCCATTATAAACATCCTGAAACTCCCAGGAATCATCATCTAATAAGTCCTCTCTGATGTCTACCTTTAGATCCTTGTTAAAGTTAGCATTCTGTATTCTAAGAATACATTCTACTGTTGTTACTTCCTGTGACATAATTTACTAGTTTAAATGGTTAATTATAGAATGAAGATAAATCTTGATCAAGTATGTACCTATTGGTTAGGTCTTTAATTACTATGGGAGATTCATTATTAGTTACATAGTCCTTTATAGTATTATCTTGATATTCTTTATAGAATTTATTACCTTCACTACCTTGATCATCTTGCATGAAGATAGCTAACATGAATCTATGTAGAGGTTTTGGTAATTTAAGAATATCCCTTATACTGGTATTATCTGTTACCTCTTCCATATATAGTAAGAGTATCATAAAGTTCTCATCAGGAACTTCAGATATCCAATACCATGAATTAGGATACTGTTTGTTCAAAGTATCATATATACTTTGTTCAAATTGAAGGGTTTTGTTAGAGTCTTCCATTGTAGTTGTCATTTATAGGATTTAAATTATTTTTATATACTGCAAAATTAATAAAAATTTTTTATATATGCAAATATTTAATAACTAATATGAGCCATTACGTTAGATATGATTCGGCTATGGAAGGTTCATGTTCTGATTCTTCTCTAATAACTTCTTCATAAGAGTCAAATTCAGGATCTTCTTCATCAGGATCAATATTCATCTCTATCTCTCTCCTCATAGCATGTCTTTCTTTTGATGACATCTCTATAGCTCCTTTATAATCATCAGTAATCTCATTTAATTCTTGCCTATTTACATTGAAAGCAGAGCCATCAGTATCTTGCATATCTTCATTAGCCACTATTTGTGGAAGCTGTTTAAGATCATAAGCTTGCTCCAAGTATTTTGCTTGATCACTCTTACTCTCTAAAAACTTCTCATGTTCTGAGATCAATTCCATAGCTTCTTCTCTGCTAATGCCCTGGTTATTTTGAACATTATTCTGCTGATTAAATTGAGCAAATATATTAGTAGTACTTCCTCCAGTAAAGGTACGTATTACCTGCTGTAGAGAAGCTGAGGATTCTAACCTTAATTTTAAGGCCTTATTCATTTCTGCTGAGATGAATGGCGTATAATTACCTCCCTGACTGAGTTTTAGGATCTCTAGCTGTTGATTTATTTCCATACGGTCTTCAAGAGCCCAGGATAATTGCTGGCCAAGCAGACCATTAATGAGTTCTTGTTGATGTTCAGGTTGCCAGATTTGAGAAGTTAATATCTGGTCCCTCATATAAGTTTGGATGTATTCTATAGTCATACCAGTAGTTCTAGCTAAAGTATTTACATCCATAGATATATTACCAAACTTCCCATTACTTAAAATCCAACTATGGATAATGTAATTGAACAAAGCCTGTTTGTTTTCAGTTGTTTTATCTTTACGATAAGCTATAGATAAAGCAGTTAACCCAAAGGGTCTTGGGAACCTGCTAGAGGAGTTTTCTTTTTTTACCATATTTGCCATATAGATAAGCTTTTCTAATGTCTACATTTTCTCGATACTCTATGAAAGTTAGTTTTCTTAATAAGTACATGTCTAAATAGTCAATCCACCAAACTCCATACCAATTTCCCATTTTGGTATGAATTAGGTTAAAGGCTATATTGGTATTTAAATCTCTGGTAAAACTTTGTTCTCCAGACCTAAACGGAAAATTAAGGTAAAGCCTATAAGAAGGCCCTACCTTAAAATGATTACCTCTAAGTTCAAGGATTTTATTTGCCTTTACCCTTTGGTTTAATTTTTGTCTTGTCTTCATCTGATTTTAATTTATCCCTAAGCTCGGCAAGGGGAGCCCATCTTGATTCTATAATTTTCTTTTTATAATCAATCTTGTCCTGAATATCCTTAAATAAGGTTTTTCTGATTTCTATTACATAAGTAACATAGAATACATTCCAGAGACCATTGGATAGAGGATGTTTACCAGATTTTTCTACTAATTCAGAGATCTCTTTGAATACCTTTTGGGCAGCACTTACCTCTAATCTAAAGGCTTTATACCTTAGGTAACCAGTGTTAGGATTAATATTAGAGTTACTCCTACATGAGTTAAGAAAGTCTAATCCGAATTTATTAATGAAAGCTTTACGATTAAAATTATATCTGGGCTGATCCATTCGGAACATTTCACAATATTCAATTGCTGATAGTTTCATATTGTTTGAGTTTTAATAGTTCGTTACTTCTTAATATTTGAAATAGATAGCCATGAAGGTCATCTTCATAATAAGATGACCATAGGCAATTATCTAGCCGATAAGGCTCTAAACTTGGAGCACCCTTTGGAATTCCAGTGATATACAAATGGTGAAGAATCTTATTCCAGGGCTTTAGGATATGGAAAAAGTTTGCAGGATCTGAATCAGATGCTGGTTCAAACCATCCCATAAGATAATAATCAGGCCATGTTAAAGTATCCCTGTTTTTATCAAGAATTACACAGGGATAAGATATATCACCTATTTTAGTATTTCCCTCTAGAATAACACCTTGTTTTATTATACCAAGTTGGGATTTACCAATATATGTGTTGTATACTACTTGTTTAAACATTCGTAAAAGATTATATGAGTTACACCTTTGGAAATTATTGATGAAGGATTATTGAGATTCATCTGGAGACCTTTAAGAATATCTCTCGATTCCTTATCAAGTCTTCCTTTACGCCTCTCAACATCATATAGAGTAAGGATATTATCTGGATCTGACTGAAAAGTTTTAATAGTTCCAGAGAATTCTACATGAAATTTGTCAGTTTGACCTGACAGAGTATTCATTCTTTGTTTATAGTAGTACTTACCTTTTACGTATTCTACTCTTACGCTTCTTAGTTTTGGTTTGTTGTCTGTGAACATAAAGTCTTACGTCTTCTAATTGATCTTTAACTGTAGCTTGAACGAATATAGCTATTGGGAGGAAGAAGAAGTCCCGAATGTTCGATCTATTTATGTAGTAATCGTACAACATCTCGAACCTCTTCCTCGTCTTAAACTTTATCGATTTGCTAACTAGGTAGCTCTTGATACATCTTTTATGTAGCTCAATAAGCTCCTGCAAGTCTTTCTTCAGTTCTTTCTCAGTAAAAATATGATACTTGGGAGCAGATGTTGCCATATCTCAGAGAGTTATAGGAATGGCTTATATTGCCATTCCCGGTTTGAGTACTTCCTTAGCATAAGCCTCGAATGCTTTCTTGGCTTTCTTGTAATCCTTGGATTCTTGGTCCATGATAAACTTGTTCATCTCCCTTTCGAGAGCACGGTACTTGTTACGGACCTCCTGTCTCCACTTCTTCCGTGAAACAGTATCGGTAATGTTCTCAGGATAGATGTACTTAACATCCCTGTGAGCAACTACCTCCTCTACGAGGGAAGCTTCCTGCTTCTTAGCAACTTCCTTGACTACCTTGTCCTTCTTCTTTTTAGATTTGACTGCAGGAAGTTCTTCTACCGTAGCCTTGGCTTTCTTATTCTTCTTGTTTTTCTTGGACTTCCCTGAAGCAATGACTTCTAGGTTCTCCTTGATGGAATTATCCTTTTGAGAAGTCTCTTGGTTAGTAACTTCCGTTGCATTAGCAACGATTTCTTGGTTCTCTACTTGAGCAGTGATTTGCTCCTTCTGGTTGTTGTTCTTTTTCGTTTTCATAACGAGTTAAATTTTAATGGGTTTTAAAGCCCGTGACTAATGTTAATTATTGAGGGATCTTTTGTGTAAGGCTTCCCTGAAGTTCCTTGCTTAGAATTATTTAATTATTTTACTGATGCAAAATTACATATTTTATTTTAAATATGCAAATTTTTTAATAAAAAACTTTTAAAAATGTGAGGTTAACCCTTTGGAATACCCATAGGATATAATCTAGATACCTATTGGAATATATCTGGTGGGAACTGGATTTCATCCTCTGGATCACTTATAAAGTCATCCCAATGGTCCTCAACATAATCTATGTCCATTATAACCGTTTGATTAGGAATAGTTATTGTTAAAGGATAATTGTCTTGACTCCAATCTCCAGAGGTTACCCATTTAGATACCTCGTAAGTTTGAGTAGTTGGGATAACTCTGATAGTTTTTATGGTTTTCCGTGCACATTGTCCGCTATCTACATTACTCGTATATTTAGCTTCTTCTTTAGGAGGCTCATAAGGAACATGTTTAGATTGTACATTCCAAGGCATATAATCAATTTGTGCAATGATTCCCAAGCAAAGAAGGCTGCCCAAGAATAATCCCAGGCAACCATCAGATTTACTAGTATTATTTGTACTCATATTTCTTTATATTAAAGTCTCCTTTTACTAAATTAGCGTTAACCCATTTACCTTTTGAGTCAGCTTGGTCAAGCTCCTCGTAAAGTTTCCCGGCACCAATGTACCGATAACATTTTAGATTTTTATATAGGATAAGGATATCTGTATGTAACCCATCAGCAATTTTGGCATAAGCCTCGATATTTGATGATTCACAAGGAGTAAATTCTACTCCGAAAAACTTCTCGAATACTTTGATGTTGGGATTTTTCATATTAAATGAGTTTTAAACGTTTGAATTATTCTCATAGTATAATCTGATATTCGGGATGAAATTTACGTTGTGCAGCAGTAAGAATAGCCCAGGCTCCTAATACACCTTCTTGGTTATATAGTACCCAAGTTTCTTCCATCTTCCAGAGAATATATGAGCATAGACAGGTTTGATATTCTGTCAACATCTTAATCATATCTGGTGATTGAACCATATCCTTATATATTTGGATATGTTTATCAATTGAATCTTGTATTTCTTCAGGACCTACCTGCAATAGTTTGCAAAGATCGGCCTCAGTGTATTCTTCAATCTTTTGTGTTTTGAGCTTTTGTAAAGCTTCAATCTGAATTTCAGCGATTTGCTGAATAACCTTTTGAGTGTTTGGTTCCATCATTGTTAATAATATTTTAATTATGCAAATATATAAATAAAAAATGAATTATGCAAATAATTTTATAATTTTCTTGCATAATTCATTAGTTCAGGTAGGTTACTTCCGTTTGAGAGCTTCTTTCATCTGCTCTTTGATAGAGTCGGGAAAGGTAACGTCGTTTACCCACCTTAAGAAGAACTTAGAAGGTTTTTTATCTTTATTAATAAGCAATTGACGTTGCTCAAAAGAGAATTTAAGTCTCTCCTGTTCATTCATATAAGTGGGTAATTTAGTAAACTCTACAGAAGAGAAAGAAAGTACCTTTTTGGACTCCTTAATTTTGATAGGAGCTTTACGTTCTTTATAAAGATATGGAATTACCTTCTTAGATGGACCTTCAAGTATAGAGAATCCAAAGATAATCATTGGGTCAAATTTATCTGTTTTAGGATCTTTTCCTCTACGTATACAACGTACCATCCACGATAGTGAATGTAGATACTGACCATTATGATGAGGTGTACCAATATCCTTAGGATTGAATTCGAAATCTGGGAAATAATATTTGAAATCCTCTGTGAGTATAAATACAAAACCCAATTCTCTCAGGTATTTAATTACCTCGGTTTGATTTTTACCCTCATTAGCTAAATTTTGTACATTAGCTAAAATATCTTCCCTTGGTGACTCAGTTAGCGCAGGACCAGATGATGAAGGTCTACCTCTTCCAGGAGTTTGAGGTTTAAGAGGGAGAGTACCAGAAAGTTGATCTATGTAGTTCTTGAAAGAATCTATGTCTTCTTTGTTTACCAAAGTTACTTCTAACCTAATGGGGCCATCGTGCTGCAATTTTGGTCCAGCATATAACTCAGTAGTGGAATCAACCAACCTATCGTTAACAACAGCTCCATTGGGTTCAAGAAGTGTTACTCTCATTTTAGGCTTATATATTTTAGCCTCTGCCTCTACAGGAGCTTTCTTCTCCTTCTTTGGTTTTTTATTGAGTTTATCTTTTTTCTTCATAACCTTAATTAATTAAAACAAAAAGGGCTGGGCAAGTATTTATGCCCAGCCCAATGAGCCCTTAAATTAATCTTTAATTCATTCATAAGGGAGGGTAGTTAATCCTCATCCTTTTTGGCTTTACTCTTTTTCTTTTCCTTCTTATCTTTTTTGGCTTTCTTTTCAGATTTTTCTACCTTTGCAGTAGCCTCCTCTTTTTTAACTTTCTTTGTAGTAGTTCCACCTTTGGCAGCTTTTCTCTGTTCCATACGATACTTTTTCTTCTCATCAGAGTTCATTTCTCGCATCTTACCGGTGGATTCATCTTTTACTTGAGGATAGTCATACTTGGTTGAAGTACGTCCTGCAGACTTCTTCTCCTTCTTGGTCTCCTTAGCAGTAGTTTCTACTTCCTGGACCTTCTTGGCTTTCTTAGCCTTCTTGTTCTCTTTTGCCATTTTCAATAATTTTAAGTTGTTTGACCTATCCAGAGCAGGGTAATTGGCCATTACCTTATCTCTTTCTTTATTTAATTTGTTAACCAAATCTGTTAATATTGGACCATGTTTAGGATCATTCATTAAAGACCTATCTCCTGGGTCCAAATTATTACTCCTTAAATATGATATCAAAGCTCTTTTAGCTTGGTACAGTTCAGGAGTTTTTTCTTTTGGATATTTTTTTACCATTTGATGATATATAGTTTTACCTATCCCAATTTTGTTATGATCCTCTTAATCTCTAGAATTTTATATAGCTTAACCTTATTGAATCTACAATATATAGTTAATAGATCTTCTATCTCTTCATTAGTAACATTTACCAATACTGCTTTTCTAACTTCTTGGTTATTATCCTCTAACTGAATAGAATATTGTATGAAGCATACGTTACCATGTACTAAAGACTTAAAGTTTTCACGTAGATTAAATATTTTCTTTTTAAGGTATTTTATATTATGGGCTAAACTTTGAGCTTTGCCCTTTTTACCTTCTCTATATAATTTTTGAGACTCTTTGTAAAGAGAACCAATCCTCAGGTAGGTATACTCTACTTCTTCTAAGAGTCCTTTTATTCTGTTTGCCATTTTGGTTTACTTATAGTTTCTGAAGGATCCACTAATTTCATTAGATCATCCAAATATGATTGGCTTTCTACTATGCAAGAGCAAATAAAATCTTTCTCTTCCTGGGTTAATTCCTGCTCTTCTAGAGCAAATGAATAATCTTGAATAAGATTATTCAGTGCAAGAATAGTAAGATTTCTTCGAAGTTCTTCTTTATCCATTATAATATAAAAACAAAAATAGCCCGATCCTAAGACCGGGCTACACCTTATGAACAATCAACCGTCAACTTTAAAGGAGAAACCAGGACTAAGTATTAATCCTCATCTTCATCCTTAGCTTTCTTGCCGCCCTTTTTAGCCTTATCCTTGGCTTTCTGTTCCTCGGACTTATACTTAGCAGCAACGATAGTACCATGACCCTTCTTAGCCTTGACGGTAAGATCTCCGGGAACCAGAGTAGTACAGGTGTTAAGTACATTGCCTTCTGCATCATAAGCAACTGAAGTAACCAGTACTCCAATGTGCTGACCCTTAGCCTTTAGTGGATAACCGAAGTTCTTAACGCAACCACCATTCTCGGTAGGAATTACGTCAATCTGCTTACTGTTAGTTCTCTGCTCTGCAGGACGGTTCTTAAGAGCTTCCATACGAGCTTTTCTCTTTGCAGCCTTCTCGTCTACGGGAGCAACTGCCTTCTTTTTCTTGTCTGCCATAATAGCTTTAATTTTTGTTTTAACTTAAAAGAATTATTTTGGATTGTGCCATATAATACCTATTGTTTTTAAAAGGTTAGGTAAGAATTACTTCTTACCCTTTTTACCCTTACCTTTAGCAGCTGCCTTCTTAGGCAACTTGATACCGAGTTCTTTAGCGATAGCAGAACGAAGCTTCTCTATATCCTTTTCATCGTAATCATCTGGAGATGTTTCGAGTTCCTTGTCGTCGCAGAGGTCTTCGAGTTCTTCGAAATCCATTTCGGCTAGAGATTCAGGAGAGACTTCGTCATCCTCGTCGTCATCCTCGTCGTCATCCTCGTCATCCTCGTCATCCTCGTCATCCTCGTCATCCTCGTCATCCTCGTCATCCTCGTCATCCTCGTCATCCTCGTCATCCTCGTCATCCTCGTCATCCT
>ODAI011303605.1_pt1 | contig 88562 bp, 123 predicted proteins | sample 1539321 | NCBI WGS metagenome assembly ODAI01 (sample SAMN02144231, study PRJEB22623) | gut metagenome | biome: sheep rumen | host: Ovis aries | place: New Zealand | reverse complement strand
TGAGTTACAAGGATGCTGAGAAAACGCATCTCGGTTTTGCTGACAGCGACACTCAGTATTATCGTGAAGCGACGCTCACTGAACGAATCATCTTGGAGCGTGCGTTAGACATTCGTAACCTCTATTATGATGAGGATGAAGAGAAACTTATGAATGATGGCGGTGAAGTCGGAAAACCACATATCGACACTGACGAGCCAAGCAACAATATCATGATTATACGTGATTTGAATCTGACTCAGAGAGCAGTCATCGACAGACTCATTGATTCGTGGAACGGTAAATAACAAATTAAGATATGCAGCAATTTATAATTGAACACATAACAGCAATTACTGTCATAATGGTTATTATGGGAGTTGCTTTTTTATTGTGGGAACGCATTCAAATTGATTTTTTGAAACCCAAATATAAACTCGACGAAGACGGGTTCGTAATGTACTACTACCCAACTTACAACTATTGGGACTACGTCTGTGGATGGGACGACAATGACTCGAAGCGCACAGTAACGATTCATGATACAATACGCAGACTTGTGTTTGACTATGATTACGAAGGTCCGGGTCGTTATAAGTTCAAAATGTCTAAAGAAGAACTAAAGAACTTGCCGTACAAAAACGTCCGTGAGTTACATCGTGAGCAGCGTAGACTCATAGACAAAGAAGACTTTCTACTTAAAGAAATACTAAAAAATGTTAAAAGTTAAGCACAAATGATACGTTTTTGAAAAATAGTTCTTATCTTTGTAGCGAGAAATAAATATTTAAACGTAAAATAACAATCAAATAAGAAAATAATATGGTTAACAGAAACAACGGCGAAAGCCAGCAGCAGAAAGTGGCGAAGGAGATTCTCGAGAAGATGGCTCCACAGGTAAAGTCAATGATTGAGGGATTCGACCCTAGTCAGAATCAGGAAGTCGTAGACATCGAGAATATCTCTGATTTGACTATTGACGAGTTCTACGATCCGAAGATGAACGCATCGTTCTACGCTCACAACGACGAACATTTTGTGATGGACGAAAACGGCAAAATCGGTTTCGTGTGTGAGGTTCTTGACTTCGACGAGAACAAGGTCGGCGACTACACATTCATGCGTGACAGTCTCGGCAAGGCATTCGAGGATTACAACACTACTTTGCTTGCACTCATCGCTGAGATTCAGGACCAGTTCTTCGAGTTCAAGATTTCTGCAGTCATCAATGCATTCTTCATGCAGTGGCGCAAGAAGTTGTCTAATGAGCAGCTCGAGGAGATTGATGCCCGTGCTGACAAGCTCTTCTACGAGAAGATTAAGGGCACCAAGGGTCTCGACGCAGTTATTCAGGCAATCGACTCACTGGAGTAGTAACTCACTTAAATGACAGCAAAATGAACGAGCAGACAGTAAAGAAGTCTCTCAAAGAGAGCATCATCGAGAAGATGTTCCGTAAGAACATCATCAACTCTGTATGTCAGAAAGACAAGATTTACAAAATCATTCGTGAAGACCTGATTCCATTCGTCGACACGGAAGTGCTCGAAACAAGTGCAGACGAAACTGAAGACACTGTCCGCTTGACTTTCGGTGAACTCGGTCACATTGACATGAAGTTCGTCTGGGAATTCATGAGGTCATATGACATCAGCGGAGACATGACTGTCAGGAACGCTTATCAGTTCTTCTCTAATATCGCTCATAGCATAGATAAGAGTATTGATATCATGGTGACGCACAACTACAATAACGACGGTACGAACGTCCATATCAATACTTCTGACTGCGGACGCATACGCTTCACTATCTTACCGGACAAAACCGTCAACGGCTTCATCAACGAATGCCGTAACATAGACAAGTTGATTGCATGTCTCAGTCGTCACACGGAAATCTTCTCAAATGTCGATTTCAGAGAGCAGGATGACGGGAATGCATGTCTCGAACTCAAGTTCGTGAGCGAAGAAGCAATGACTCTGATGTTTACTGAGAAATCATCGTCCATCTCTAAAATCAAAAATATTATATGATTAGAGAATTCGAAAATATTCGTGACATCACGTTCGACGAGTTTTACGACCGTGAACTGAATGAATCGTTCCATGCGCACAACGAAGACGCTATACTGCTCGCTAATGACGGACGCGTGGGTTTCGAGATTAAGGTGTCTTGCACTGACGAGAATGCCGGACGTCCGATGGTCTATACGTTGTTCGCTGAGACGTTCGGCGATGCACTGGAGAAGTATGATGTCATCGTCGGGACGGCTATTATGAACATTACGACTCGTTTCTTTGAGCCTGCCATAAGTCCCGTCATTGCTGCATTCTTCCGTGAATATCGCATGAAGATGACTGCAGAGAAGCAGAACGACCAGGACGAAAAGTGTGACATCTACTATCAGAAGGTATTCCAGAATGCAAAATCTGTTGAGGAAATCGTAGAGTCATTCAGCAGGTTCGAAGAGAACACAACAGAGTAACTCTCCGGTCTTTACGACTGTCTATTCATAATTAATGTTTATTTTTTGACGAAGAAGAGCGCTCCTAATTAAGAGCGCTCTTTGATTTTGTAGTAATCTACAAAGGAATATTGTAAACCGTCTTGTGTCGTATGAACTTCAGCCCATTCTACGTCATAGTTGTCGGGTATCTCCGGGAAGAAGCAGTCTGCATGTTCGGGGGCATCATCGACCTCAGTCATATAGAATACATCTACGATTCCCATATCAACTGCCTGCTTATAGATAGAAGCACCGCCTATGATGAAGACTTCTCGTTCATTACGTTTCCGACAGACGTTCAGTGCTTCTTCTATGGACGTACAGACATCAAGTGTAGTGTCGTCTGACGTCCAGTCATTGAGTTCTGCTTCTGGAAGCGTCCTTGATATGACGATGTTATGACGCAACGGAAGTGCGCCGTTAGGAAGACTTTCGAATGTTTTACGACCCATAATGACTGTATGACGTTCAGTCAATCGGCGAAATCTTCTTAAATCTTCCCGAATGTGATATATCAGATTGTTCTGATACCCTAGTGCTCTGTTCCGGCTGATTGCCGCTATTACGCAAATCTTCATTTTTCTTCTTTAACTCTATTATAATTGAATCGTCTGTCACTAATTGATAATGCAGACTCTTATTAGCGTTGAACAGTGTGTCAATAAGCACCATCTCTCTATTCATGGCTCCATCTATTTGCATCACTGTATTGCTCAAGTCGACGCATCTGTTGTAAAGGAATACATTAAAACAGACGCTAATCACGAACAGTACCATTACTGTAGCGCAACAAGGCTTAATACCAGTTCTTTCTTCAAATTTAGTCATAGTCATGCGTTCGAATAATTTTTAATCTTATACTATATTTATCTAAACGCATGACTAGTCAAAATGTCACCCGACACTCAATGGGAATTTAATAATAGGATCCGGATAGTAATCTTCAATGATGAAGTCTTCATATGTGAAATCAGTCAATTCTTTGAACTCCTTTCCTGGCGTGAACTTCAACTTGGGGAGTATATCTGAACCATTGCGAGTCAACTGTTCTTTGATACCGTCTATCTGATTTGTATAGATATGAACATCTGCTCCATGATAAACTAATTCACCCGGAACCATATTGACGACTTTTGCTACCATATAGCATAATATAGAGTAGCTTTCGATATTTATGGGTGCGCCTAATGGCCAATCGTTGCTGCGCATGCTGAAACTTAAACTTAATTCTCTCTTCTCAATACCTAATCTGTCAACCCACTCTTCAGAAGCATCTTCTGGTAGATTCTTATCGGGATTCTGAATATTGTACCATGCAATTCTCTCAGATAGTCTTAACTCACGACTATAGAACTGGAACATCACATGACAAGGCGGCAAGGCGACTCCACGTCCTCTCTCTAGATAAATCGCATCGGGATTGAAAGCAACACAGAGCATACGTCTATCATCCGGGTTCGTTCTCAACATATCGACAATATGCTGTATCTGGTCAAAACCGCTAACGCCGTAAGAACGCCACTGCTTGCCATAGACATCACCCAAATCTCCGTATTGATAATACCAGTTCCATGCGTTGGGCGAATACGACATCAAATAATTATTCTCGTCGATAATGAGATTCTGCTTGTATCCTTTCTTTACGCGCTCTACGAACTCTTCCTTGCTACAAGGCGTTATCGGCTGCTGGTCGAACCATCCGGACTGAGTCACCTTTGCAGCACACTTATTATGCTTATCGACGAGTTCATTATAGTACCGGTATGCATCGTCTGTCCATATATTGACGTTATGGTCAACCAGGAACTTGATATTAGTGTCACCAGCCAGGAACCAAAGAAGTTCATATATGCAGCCCTTAGTGAATACCTTCTTCGTCGTCAAGAGCGGAAGTCCTTCCTTCAAGTCGAAACGCATCGTCCTGTCAAAGACACTGAGCACTTCACCGGCTCGTGTCTGCTTTCTCGAACCGTTGTCGAGAATGTCTTGTGCAATATCAAGATATTGTCTGTCTACTTTGTTCATGTTATAATTTATTATACAGTTTGAATAAGCGACCAGCTGAGGATGTCGCCTAGTTGAATATGTTCATAGTCAAAAGCATCTGGACTATAACCCAGTTCTTTCTGCTGCATTGGCGACAAGTCTTCGAACAACGGACCTCCGTCTTTGTTTTCTTCATACTTTGCTTTAACAGCTTCATAAAGACGCTTTGTGTCTAACATAATACGAGTATCATCTTGCTCTATCTTTTTCAATAGTGCTGTACGAATGTTTTCATAAGTCATAACTGTTCCTTGCCTTAATGAGACTTGTGTATGACATATTTTCTTGTTTTTGTCTAAAAAGCAGACGTCTGCTAATCTTGATAGTTCTCCCATAATTATATATCATTTCTTTTCATGTCATTTGAATTAATAAGCGGGTCGCTTGCCTACTCTAGTATGAATAACCTGTTGAACGGTCGTATCATATGAATCTTGCTGATATTCTTTGCAAGCTCACTGACTTCCGGTTTATTGCTGTGGATAGCCAGAGAAACCATCGGGCTCACGAAGCAGCACTCATTGAACTCAAGAATGCATCTTGCATTATAATTGTGCATGTGCAACGGAAATGTTGATTCAAATAGTTGACTCTCATTAATAAGCCCGTGTTCTGTCAGTGAATCAGTGACTGCAGCAACTAATTGTGTCGTATGTTTTGCAACAATCTCAACAAAGGCATTATATGCATCAGTGATAGTATCTAATGTTTTCCTGGTCGGTTTTACTTTGCCAGTCAGAATATTATTGACATAGTCCCATGTCGCATTATGAGTACTCATATACCCACCGGTCTTGTCATCAGAATATCCGAACTTGATAGAATACTGAGTAAAAAGCAAAGGAAGCATGATGTCATCTCTTTTGTACATCATATCAGAGAACATCATCATGAAACGCTTCGCGGCATACTCCCAATAACCAAACTGGTCCTGGTATTTCTGTATAAAAAGATTTGCTTTTGCTTCAGGTGTGTCTTCGTCTGATAACAACTTCATCAATGACATATAGTCTTTATTTTTCAAAGATTTGATGAATTTGTCGACTTCTTCACATTTTGCATTAGCCTCGCTCTGAGACATGATATTGAAAGCGATGTTCAACCAGTATATAACATCATCAGGGACGTTTACTGTAATATCGCGTTCTTTCAAGTAATCTTTGTTGACGTAAGTGTAACCGACATTTCTGAAGTTGTTAATCGGATTCTCGTAAGGCAGACGCCACATGTCACGAGCATGTGTCAATTCGTGTGCAAGCAGCATCTCTATGTTATCGTAGATAAGCGTCCAGCGAGCATTCTCTGCATTTGCGATAGCAATATTGACCGTAATGATAATCGGATCGTGTTCTAACTCTTCCTTTGATTTGTTGTTAGTTTCACGAATGTCGATATAGAATATGCCGTTTGAAGTTGTATCTTCTATATATTGGATGTAAATAGGATGTGCTGTCTCTTCAGTTCCTTCTATCGCTGTATCTGATTGACTGTCATAACACCATCCGGTAAATATAGGCTCATCGTCATATGTGTAAGAATCTGCCTGACGCATCAGTTCTTTCCGGACGTCTGCAGCAACATCATAAATCATATTGTCGAACTTGCGATGCACATTGCGTGCTTCAGTCAACAGATAGCAACTGAGCACTCTTAATTGGACGTCTATCGAATATTCTCTGTCTGAGTATCTTGTTTTGTTAATCGTTCTTTCTTTCAACATAATACATATCTCGTCTTTTACTTATTATACGTCGAAAATGCGTATTTTTCTCGATAAATAACAGAAATAACATATGTATTAAGAGTTATGAATCTCGAACACATTAATAATCCATTTTCTGAAATTTGCTACGTTCCCGTATTAAAATATAAGATGGAATGTAATGGACGTCCGGTCAATGAATCATGTCTTGATATGCCAAAGTCTGACATATTCTCTCACACTTTTTTTGTGTTAGAAAACATACGTCTTGAAAAGTTACAAAACTATTTAGCAATATCTAAAGATATTCTTAAACAAATATCTGTTGATAATGATAATGGATTCAAAGGACGCACTACAGAATTCTCAGACGCTAGAGAAGATTGTATATATTCTGGATGGAATTATCTTTTTCCAGAAGAACAAATAAAAAATAATGCTGACGGTCCGTTTCTGAAACTCAATGATGAGTCTCGTTATATGCCGGTGTACTACAAATATATAAATACATCAAATTTCGAATTAGCTAGGTATAAATCTAAACAACCGTTTTGTTCAGATTGTGACTTATTTAAAAGTGTATATCCAGATTATGACGATTTTATTGTCATATATATTAATCTATATTATTTTGTTGGAGAGAATGCTCAAGCAAATATTATAGAACTTCAATCAACGATTACACATGAAGTAACGCATATCAATCAGGATCGTTAGACACCAAAATATTCACATCTTTACAAAAAACCATATGGTGTCAGTACATGGTTCGAAGAAGGAAATCCGTTAGATGTTACGGATCGTGCTCGTATCATATATAAAAGAATTGCATATGTGTTCTCCAAAGAAGAACGTGAAGCACGTCTTAACGAAGTTTGTGCTGCTCTTGAATTATATTTAGAACGTGATGATATGCGTAAATACTTCACGAAAGTATTTTATTATCTCTGTCATAAAAATCCAGTACGTCGAAATTTTGCTGAACTTCATGAAGTAATGATGCAAGCGCTTTTACGTACAGCCCCAATGTTTAAGATTCATGATATTTTTGATACGTATCGATATGTCGTGCTTGCGCTTAGTGATAAGAACAAATATATCGAACATCCAACATGGACTCATCCGGACTTTCAAGATTTAACATTAAAAGACCGATTACAAGTCATTATTGCTTTGGGTTATATCCTTAAACACTATGATATGCTGACATATAAAACCAATGACGAACGAGAATTAATTGACCAATGGTTAGAACCAATCGGACGTACAACACTCATTGCTAACTGCCAAAAATATATAGGCAACCCGAGTTTCAATGACTTAATAGATGTCTTAGAACGAAATATCGTCGACCAACTTTATCAATATATAGATGACATTTATAAAGCAGTTGATGAATATGCAGACAGATGTCTTAAATATATAGGAATTGAATACAATAGTCTGAACGGAAGTTTGACATATAGTCACGACTTACGTCCAGAACAACTGACGCTCATCAAAGAATGCTTGAGTTACACGTAGACAGAAGACGAGCGTCGCTTTGTTCAGTTCGGAAAACACTGCGATATCATATATAATATTAAAACTCGAAAATGATTTCATCATCAGGAGATGAGCCAAAATCATCAGGACTGGAACATTGTGTAGACACTTTCCATCCTTGTGACTCATAGAGTTTCTTAATGATGTCGAAATAACGATAAAAAGCACTTGCGACTTCGAGTTCGTTCCATATAATATTAGAATTTGTCTCGTATTGCTTCATTCGTTTGTTATCTTCGACTAACTGTTTAATAGAGATGTGTTTGCATATTCTTCCATAACACATCTCTTCATTCTTTGCTAACTCTAGTGAACGATTAAGTGCATAAACCAACTCAGTGTACTCACCGCAACAAATATTCAAATCCTGCAACGGACTATAGATTTCTAAATTCATAACTCATTTCTTATTTTTGAAATTTTCCTCTAATATGATATACTTTCGCAATTAGCTTCAATTCCTTGTTAGATATGACTTTCCAACCGTCATCATTTTGACATCGCTCAAATTGTAAATCTTTAGCAATTTCTTCGATGAACTCACGATCATATTCATCAATTTCGGACATCTGTTCACGACCGAGTGCAATTATCTGCTTATTTGTCATGCCCATGTTGCGCAAGCGGCGCATATCATCATGACAACCGAACATGTACTCATATATAAACATTGTCAATCGATTAAATGGTCTATTTCGTAAAGCCATCTCTGTTATCGTTCCACCAATCAATAGATTTTTGTTGTAACTCTTTGACTCATCATCTGGGTCGACTTTATTTTCAAAGAAACGTAGATGACCGCATTTCTTACCTTTATTGATAGCGACGTGTTCCATGCGTTCTGCATGATGCTCGTATGCATATTTGTTATTAAACCACGGACAATACTTTAGCCATGCTAACATATGTCCGACTTCATGTAGAGCCATTGAATGTTCCGATGAAAAATTACGAACTCGCTTCGGCCATAACTTCTCAAAAGCATAAACGAATGTCCAACCTAGTCCGAGACCGATGAGACCAGCGATAACGTGTGAAATAATTAATTCAATTATCATTTGTTTGATTTATAATTCTGATAGCAAAGGTACGAAAACTTTTTCAAACTCATGTCGTTTGAATACAACTTTTAAGTTCTTTTAATATATTCGCTTTCAAATGCACTCACGATAAATACAGTATGTTCAATATCACACATATCAACGAAGATTTCCTGGACGCAGCAGACAGCGAAGATTTGAAAGTACAGAGCACTCCCGACGATTTGCACAAGGCAGACGTCATGGATCCGTATTATACATTCACACTGCTGATATTCCATAATCTGAACAATCCGGACCTGGAAACCGACATGTACAAGACACGTAAGCGTCTCAGCAAGCTGGTTGAGATGACATTTGCTGACAATATGCGTTCTGAAATGCTCACTATCACATACGACATATCTGAGAAAATAGAACGCAAAATCGGATGGATGACTGACGATTATACTAAGCACAAGTATATCGAGGATAATGTCAAGACAATATGTCAAGACACACCGAGCATCTTTACTTGCGTATCGTTCAATACATCGAACGCATTTACACCGCAGATGTTCATGCGTTTCTTTACAGTTGTCACTCAGATATTTCTAAAACTGAACAACGATGACGTTTGTGTCGCTCGTAATAGAACCATTCACGAAGTCAAATATTTGCCGTCACTGTTCACATATGATGCTGTGCTCACTGACTACATGTACAGTTCAATACGTAAGAACAATCGCACACTCAATATCGATAATACTGATGAAATCGTCATAGTGACAACTGCATTCATAGATGTCTATAAAATTTTTCGTGACTATTTCTTCCGTAACAGACCGATGAGAGCAGCATTAAGAGCAGTTCCGCAATTCGACTAGTCTGCAGCAATGATGATACAGGTGAAGCAGATGATAAACAGAGATACACAGATAGTTCCTTCAGATGTCGTTCGAATCGAAGACTTTGATGTGACTATTCATAATAAAAACTTTTATGAAACATGTCCGATGTGCTATGAATTCGCATGCGACTTGAATGCACTGCAGTCATGGGGAAAGCAGAATAACTTTGAGACGAAGTTATTGGGAACAGGTTTCACAACAGACCATTGTGCAGACATTATTAAACCATATTATAACAACACAATGACTGTTCCGGTTGTTTATTATATGACAATTAAGTGCAATCATCCAAACTTCTATTATCCTCTGCATTTCCTGTTCTGCTATCTCGGAGCGTATTTCGATGATAATACTAAGTGGCCGTATTTCGGAGGATGTCTGATTTCAGCAAAGAAGAAAAGCGACTTGGAAAAGATGATTCAAAACAAATTACCATAAAGAAAGGACGTCTTCACTTGACGTCCTTCTTCTTTCTTGTAGTTTTCTTTTCTTCAACTATACGAGTGATTTTGGGTAGCGGTTCTGCTGAGTAACCCATCGGACTGTCGCTCAGCACAGTGTACCTGCATATCTCTTTGTCTTCCGGCGACATGTCGAGATAGCGCTGATAGCGGAATGCTTGGTACATGTCGAACAATATATCTGTCTGTTCTGAGTACTTGATACCATATACACCAGCGCCGTCCATGTTCCAGCACAGTTTCTTCAAACGTGCACATATGCTCTCGACTTCATTGCGCATCTCACGCCACTCCGGTCCGCAGACTTCATAGCCGTTCTTCTCACGCACGTTCTTGTCCCATGCCTGCTCGAAGACTTCTTGATATATGAAATCTTGTCCGACAAGCATACGAGCCAGTTGCTCACACCCGTGCTCGAGTGCTGACAACTGGTTCTTGGTCAGTTCTACACAATAGCGAACTTCCTCAGGCTTCTCACTTTTCTTCTTTGTCATTCTTCTCTCCTTTCTTCAATTCATTAAGTTCAAACCTGTCTGTAAACCGGCAGAGCATCTTCTCATAGATGAAGAACATGTCATCGTGAACCAGTTCCATCTTATGATGCAGTTTGTAAATGATGTTGTGGAACGGCAGAGGAACACAAACGAGTTTCGTAGAACTGTCAATCAAATCAATTTTCTCGAAGAATGTCTGACAAATCTGCTTGTTCGAGGGTGAAGTCAGTTTCCATCCTTTCAACGTATAGTATTCTGTGTGGACGTCTAATCCGAGTTTCTCCTTGACTTGACGTTCGATATCTTTCATAATATCTACGACTTTAACTCTGCTACAGAAAATAACATCTTCCTTGACTTCGAAGATGAGTTCGTCGTTCGACAACGAGACAAGTTTGATTCCATCGTAGCGCTCGTAACCGAGTTTAAGGTCGATTTCCAGCAGTTTGAATATCTTGTTGATGAGATACTTTTCTACAGTAATCTGTCTATCAACATTTAACTTGCCGAAGATGACCTGACGAGAATACTTGCTCATAGCGACATAGTCGAGACTAGTGAACTTGGCGATGAAGTCTTTGTAAGTCTCAGCACCGAGCACGATGTCCGGATTCACATACTTCAATGCCTGGAAGTTTGCCTTTGACAAGTCGACACTTAAGAAGTTCTTTCCGATGTTCTCACCATTATAAACATTGTTCTTGCTCACCTTGGGACGTTCGAATGCAAACTGCTTCATGTCCATCTGCGTGAATTCTTTGTATGCTGGATTCTCCATCGTGTCAGTGATAATCTTGTCACGCACGTCATAGTATTCTTTCAAGAACATGTCAGCATTTCCCTCATATGCACTGTCAATCATATCCCATAGCGCATTCCACCGTGTCTCTGAGTCATACTCATCTTCATATAGTTCCAGTTGATGCATAAAGACATACTCTGGATAGACGACTGATATGGGCAATTTGAAGTCGCTGACGAATCGCTTTGCTAGTTCTTGGTTATAGCGGAATTTAGCGTTCTTAACGATTTTCTGCGAAATCCGACGACCCATTACGAATAGATTAATGAGTCCGGCAGCGACAACAAGCACCGTCAGACCCAACCATACAATATCAATTACTCCCATTTTGTTTGACGTTTTAAATATGTTAATTACAAAGTGATATTTCCAGTATCTACTGTCAGCAAATCCTCTGTTGGAAGTGGAGCAGTAGGACGTGCAATACGAGGACGTCTGTGTCGCATAATCTTCTCTCCGGTTCCGGCAGACTGATATGGCTTATGATAAGCACTGCTGTCAGCAGTGTAACTATCGTTATGCTTGTTATAGTACAATTTCGACTGATAGCCGCCCGGTCTTGGCTGATAGCCGTCTCGCTTCTGCTGATACGGTTTCTTCTGATAAGGCTTCTTCTGGAAAGCGAGTTTCTTCTGAACCGGTTTCTTGACGAGCTTCTTCTTTGACGCTTTCTTGATTTTCTCTGCTGGCAGCAAAGCAGCAATAATGAATGACAACAGTTCGCATGCACCGCCTTGACGGATGATGTTGTTCTGCTCTGATTCGTTCATCGGGAATTCATATGCACTCTCATAAGGAACATAGTCCTGCTTCTTGCGCTGTAACTTGAATGCCAGTTTCTTCTCATAGTACGCTTTGACGTCATACCAGGGCATACAAGTCGTATGCTGAGTATCATCGCTCAAAGTCACGTCATAGCGAATGAAGTTCTCGAACGTTCCGTCGGGATTCGTGCGCTTCAGCAGCGTCTCAGAGACAATGCGCTTCCTGTGCTGATGCAGCGACGCAAAGATACGACGCTTAGCATCATATAACATTTTTCGGAACTCAGGAGTTGTAGTGCCGCGTACCCACGAATAAGCACTGCAGCGCATAGTATATTCTATAGCAGCATCAAGCAACTTGTCGTTCAAAGACATGTCGTCGAATGACAGACCTGGGAACAATGCATCTACTTCTGCATCGGTCGGCGTCTGGTAGAAGACATAGTCAAGCGCATTGTCAATCTGACGACTGACACGCTCTTCGTATTCTTTCTGCGTATTTGTCTTGATGACGTGCTCCGGATAACCCTTTCCGAGGTATGTCAGATACACAAGCTGCTTTAAAATCTCTCTTGTCATGTTAAATACATTTTTGAAGTTTCTATATTATTATATAGTCAACTTCTCAAATCGTTTTCGCTATATCGAAATCACTTTGCAAAGATAGTGATTTATTTTATATTTTGAAAATAATTTTAGATTATTTAAGAAAATCAGATGACTGTCCGGGTAATCGTCCATACACTTGCATCGTTACGACCGGTGATAATCTGTGCTGCAGATGCTAGTGAATCTGTCATCAATCCACGAGGGAATGAACGTGTAGATGTCTCAATAGACTTCCTGGAAGTATCATCAAGCGAATCAATAGACACATACGGAGCAACTGTCGAATTCGGCATAATGAAATAACTCGAGTCTCTTGTCGGTATACACTTCGCTGAGAAACCCTTTCCTTTTGCTTCATAAGAAACTAACACACTGTCTTCTTCATCAAAAGTATCTTCTTCAGTGAATAGCGGACGTCCAGCAGGAAGATTCGCCATTTGCGAATCGCAAATTCGCTGCAGCATACGAGTTGAACTTCCTGAGTCACGCAAGAACATATGGAACTTCTCGAAGATGTGCTTATATCCGGCGTGTGCTATTACCAAGCGCATAGTGTCGAAGAATTCGTCCATCTCTTTCTGTGAATCTATAGAGATGTCTGGCAGTGTCGGAATCTGATAGTTCTCAAGCAGATGAACACTACCGTACTCCATTGCTGCCATGATTGTCGTGTATTCTAAGTACAGAATCTCAGTCTTCGTCAAACGTCTGTCGATAGTCGTAAACATGCACGCACATTCGAAATCGCGTGTCTTTAAATGTTCCTGGAACCTGCGTGATAATGATGAAGTCTGACCGATGTAGACGTCACGAATTCCGTTATAACTCATCATCGGCCATAACAGAATATATATGCCGGGAACATTGAGACGCTCTTCTGAACGAACAAACGACTCATCATACCGATAGCACACGCACATACGGAGATTCTTCGAGGGAACTTCGTATATACGTGTCTAATCAGCACGGTCATTCAGCAGTTGCGACTTAATCTCAATCATAGATATTTCTCATCATTCAGTACAAGCGTGTACTCCATGTCATGGTCGTGATTGATGGTCATATGCTTGCCTTGGTTAGGATCTGATGGATTCTCTCTGATGCAACCGAGATAAATGCCGAGATTACCAGTACGAACCTGGTCGTAAGAACAGAAGTAATACTCTGTTCCCTTAGACGTTTTCGACTCGGCGAGATAGCGGTCGTCGATACGATTCTGAAAGTAGTTGATTTTCTCTGTCGAGAACTTCTTCAGGAAGTCCCACTCTACTGTATAAAGATGTGTGTACATATTATATAATGTATTACGTTTTCTTATTTGCTTTAGATTTGTGCCCAATGCATCACATTAGTATTATTAGCACGCTGATATTGTATGCGCTCGTGAATGACGCTGAACGGAACTGGCGTGAAGTTGTTCAAGTCGACACCAACGTCATACTGTGTCGGAAGCGCATAGTCGAGTCGCGAAGTGTCTGCTCCACGAGACTGCGGCTTTAAGTGAACATGTCCAAAGAGCTCGATGGCTGGATTCTTCTCACGATATATGCCGGCGAATGTCAAGAACGGATAGTGATTCATCCATATTTTATGCTTGCCGACTTCAATGACTTGTTGCATAGTCACAGATGCAAACATTTTCTCAAGACGCTCACGATAATTCGTATAGTTATGAAAGTCATGATTGCCCAATATGAGATGAATCTCTCCGTTGAGGCGAGAGCGAACTTCTTCCCACTGAGAAATCGTCCCGAAAGCAAAGTCACCGAGGTGGAAGACTGTAGCGTCCGAGTCGACAACACTGTTCCAGTTAGAAATCAACTTCTCGTTCATCTCCTCTATAGAACTGAACGGCCTATCACAATACTGCATGATGTTCTTATGCGAGAAATGAGTGTCGGACGTCCAGAACAGTTTGTCAGTTGTCTTATAGTTGTATCTTAGCATATATTCTTCGTTTATATATTATACAGAAGAAAATAAATTTCGTCAAAAAAGCGTCTCTAAATCATTAGAAACGCTCTTTTCTTAATTTAATTCTTAATTATTAGTTACAAAAAGTATATAAACCGAGTTATTACAATAACTGTGTTAGTATCACAACCAACCTCTATCCTCCATATCAATTATTGTATTTACAAATAATACAAGGAAGAAATGGAAGTATAAATGCTACTACTAATATTGCTATATCTTGTCCTGTCATAATCTTACAATAATTAATTTTATTCATATTGGCGACAAAATGAAAGCATTTCAGCCCATGCAAGCGGAATATTTTCATGCGAATATCCCAATTTTGTAACAAGATTTATTTTTCTTGCATTCTCATCTGTATCTACTGAATGGTGTCCACCTGTTCCGTTTGGCATTTTTCTGATAAATGCTTGATAACCTGCTTCTTTTATACCTTTTAGCATATAGAAACATGTTCGTGGGATAAAACTATTTCCATCATCATCTGAATACCATATTTTTAACGGAACATTGCAAATTCTTGGCAATAGATATACTGATTCACTATAACGATAACGATACATTTCATCAGCAAGAGCGAATGATTGCTCATGAGTTAATCCGTGGAAGTAAGGGTCAATATTTCTTATTTTATCTATATTGCCGAGCATGTATGCTTTGAAATCTGCTGTTGATGTGTCTGAAACACAGTCAATAGTTATTGTCCTTCCGTCTACTACAACATCCTCAAAATACATTGATGTAGCATACGCACGTCTGCTTGCTTCACTATAACCAAGATTAATATTATAGCCAACAGCAGATACCGCAGGAGCCAATTCTCCACAAGCTAAAACAGGAATTGCCTTATCATAACATAATGCTGTTGCTGCAATACCACCTAATGATTTACATGATACAAAAACACCATCACGTCTTATATTATAATTTTTAATGACCCAATTATATACTGCGTGAATACAGTTCATGTTTTCTTGACAACCAATCAAATTAGCGATGTTTATAGTACAGCCTAACCAACCAAATGTTGACATAATAGCGTATCCTTCATCACGGAGCCATTCAAAATAAGGATGATAGCCTGTAGTTGTACTAAATCTTGTAGTATATCTTGTAGTATAATCTCCACTGCCTTGTATGAATATAAATAATCTTACTGGAGTACCATTGGGGTCATAATTAGGAGGCAGCATTAACAAACCAGTAGTAGATTCAACTGTTGTTTGTACTTGAACCATTGTTGTATCGTTATTGGACAACACATCATCATTAAAGTCTTTTTGACCTTCAACCATAAAGTTTATTTCGTCTAAACCTGTTGACCTATTGAAAGACTCCTTTAGCTTTGAATCCCTATAGTTACACTTTAATTTAATCAAAGGGGGTTTTGTACTTGATATTACCTGTACTTTAAAATAAGAACAAGAATCCTTGAAAGCAAAACTATTAGTATAATTACTGGAAGTTATATACTCTAATTCAGAATCATATTGGAATATTTTTATTTCCGTTGCTGTATTATTTACATCCTCTATTTCAAAATCTTCAAAAAGAACCGCTATTGGTTTTGGTGTCCTATAAGTTGAAGCAAAACCAGCGTTATCATCAGAAGCCGATTTTATATTACCATCGTTTATTGAAAGTCCTCCATGTTCAAAGTTCAATACGAATATACTATTAAAATTTTGACTTAGCACTGACAAAATTACATCATTATTTAGTTCTCCAAGAGTTGCTGGCAACTCCTGATTGTCTGATGTTTTGAAAGAAAAACGAACAAATGCTGCTGTCGGATATTTATTAATAACATCATTTTTTGTAATTTCTACATTTGACCATAATTGATTATTTATTATGTCTGCCCCCAAAGCGTTTTCTATAATTTCATTATCTTGTTTATAGGCATAAACAGCAACATTATACCCAGAATTTGGACAGATACTATTAAAACATTCAATTGGTATAAAGTCACTGCAAGCAACCCTTGTCGAAGAAGGTACTAACATTCCTTTATTATCTGCCGTAACCCCAAACGAAGCATTTGTTAGGACTGGTACATACCCAATATAAGATCCAATAGAATTTATAGAAACAAGTTTTTCTCCTATAAATTTATAAAAAGTATCTCTATAACAATAAATTTTGTTTGGATTTCTTGACAATCTTGTAAGGGTTCCTTCTGTGTCCTTATACCATACATGGGAGTCCACCGTATTATATGCGTAAGTATCCAAATTCAATATTGGCGATTCTCTCCATTGTGATAATATTATAAAATCAGACTTTTCAATATTTGTTAAGCGATTGTTTAAACTCATGTTGTTTGTACAAATCGCTTCTTCTAACAAATTAAAATCTGTAATTTCTTGAGTACTGTCGTTTTTTGTTATATTAATATAAGCGTAATCTGAAATAGAAGGGTCAGCAGTGAAACTCCTTGAATTAAGCGATGGGGTTGCAATAATAATATCATTTTTATCCACATAAAAGGCCGCTCTTATAACATATCCTTCTTTAACTTTAATTTTGAACGGTGTTTTAAGTTTCTTCTTTAGTCTTGCTCTTGTAGTGTCATTCGTTTTTGATATTACACTGCCTATTGTTTCGCTGAAAGTACCACTTTCTAAAATATCCATATTTTCAAAATCAAGTTGGGTATTATTTAATATCCGTCCTTGATTTGCAGATAAAACTTTTTCAGAACTTGTTGAAGTCAGATTATCTTCAACTTCTGTCTTACTTACAAAAGTAGGTTCGTTAGTAATAAAATAAGCAGCGTATTGAGGGGATGCAGTTCTTACACATAAATATACATCTAATTCTTCAGTAAATGTATAATTATATGTGTGTACTATACTTGGGTCTTGTTGTGTTGATGAAGAAACTATTGAAATATATCTATTATCAACAAGTTTTGAAATTACAAGAAAATTATTTCCACTCGTTTTTATGCAAATTTTTTGTCCAGATGTTACATGGATTGGGTCAGTATATTTATACAGTTCTGTATCCATAATTACACCAGTAGCGTGTATTACTCCTCGATTCCATGTGCTATTTACTTCGTCAAAAGTTCCAACTTTATCCTCTAAAAAATCTAAATGTAAGGCAACTTTTCCGCTCTCAACAAGATTTTCACTATTAAGAGACGGTTCTTTATCTACTCCTTGCCAATTAGCAACATTAGTATTGAATGAGTCAGACATAAGTCTAAATTGCACATACTTATTGTCACTATTCTGTACTTTAGTGATGACCCATGAAGTGTAAGTTGTAGTCTCATCGACTGTGACTGCAACGTAATATGTCAGTGCATTTCCAGCACCTGTTTCAGAAGGAAGTGTGTTGAATATAGTGCTCAACTGACTCTCGTCATATATTCCGCTGTCGATATACGGTGCTTCAGAAAGTAGAGTTCCAGTAGGTTCTGTTTCGAGATTTTCAGTCTTCACTACTGAATAGCTTGCCGGAACTTGCTGTATAAACTTAACAGACATGCCTCCTTGCTTCTTATTCTGAGGCACTGCTGCAAGTGCTGCACTCAAGTCGTCATACGTCGCACCTGAGTTATAATCACTGATGTCAAATATACTGTGAGTGTAATTAGTATCAGTGTTGTTTACTTTAATTGTATTAAACATTAAAACTTATATTTAATGCGCCCGATACAGATAAGTTTCTTAGACAGAAAAAGAAAGAAGTGACTGAAACTCAGTCACTTCTCTAAAACATCTATTATAAAATCGGGCCCGAAAGTAGTATGTTCGGAAATAGATTTTGTCTAAATTACAATTTATTTCTCTGTCGATAAATACAGCATGAGGATAAACGAAGACTTTTTAGACGACGTCAAAACTGAAGAAGTCATTGATTCACAGAAAGAAAATTCGACTTACATAAATCGTGAGTGGGATTTTCAACTTGACTGTATCTTCTCTGAACCAGTAACACAAGGATATAAGAAAGACATTGTTACAAAAGACGCTCGTAATATCGAGCGTTTTATGGACAATGCTCCTTTCTGTACAGATTATCGTGTAATCTTCGTTAATCGTAATGATTCTAACGATGAGCATGATGATTATCATTATGACGACTATCATCAGGGCGATAACTTGCGCATACAATTCGACGGCAAGTTTCACACTGTACGTCAGTTGTTTCGTCTTATGTACTGTTTAGCACATAATGACATTCGTAAAATGTATGTTACACAGAAAGGCTATGATGACATGCCGTTCTTCGATAAACTCGGAATGGCTTACAAGATATTACACAATCACCCGAATTCATACAAAGCACAATTGAATGATTGGGAACAAATGCGAATGCAACTATGTGGACTCATTTAGTTCATGATGCCGGGCAACATACGTGCAATCGAGCAGTTCTTCGATATTGTTTGTGACAGTAATGAGCAGACTGCAATGCAAGATGTCATAAAGCATGTGTTAGAGTGGGATTATTTTTAGGTGAATGATGAACACATACCGTTAGACGTCAGACGTTCATTACGTCAGTCACGTATGAATTTGCTCGACTGCGATTATCTGTATATGATATATGATAGTGTAGATGGAACAGAAGAGCAGAAATTCGCTGATGTCGAAGATGAACTAACATTGAAGACATGCTTCTTAGACGCTCACCTACATACTATCAAAATGGGCGTTGACTTAGAAGACGGAATTGCAGCATTGTACAGTCATATCGGACTTGCACACTGGCGTACAGATGAAAACTATCCTTATATTGACGACGTCATCGTATGTTGTACTGGAGATATCAAAACTGATTAGTTCAAACAGCGTATGTAGAAGTTCTTACCAGATACGCCAGATAAAGACATCGACGTTGTAGTTGATATGTTGAAAAAACAATGGGAAGATAGGTACAAATATATAGCATGAGAATAAACGAGGATTATTTAGACAACATAGACAGCAGTGAGTTGATTGCTACTACTGATGAAATAAACACTCAGAAAGTCACAGAAGCAGATTTTCCGATTCATTTCATCTTCGCTGTCACTATGCCCGGAAAATACAGAGCGGACGCTTTTAAGAAAATCATCAATATCTGTCGTAACAAGATGGATATGTTCTTCGATGGAGACTATGCTTTGTTTTATCAAGAGAATCAGAGAAGTGAGATGAAGCCGTTGCTAAAGACAACGGAAATTACTGAGCAGTCTGGTCTCAAGTTATGTCTGAATGGTCAATTCAACAGTCTGCGTCATCTTTGGAGATTTTTGTTCATATGCTATGGCTGCGGCATCGACCGCATGTACTTCTTACAACCAGACTTTGAGTAGATACAGTTCTTTTATATGAGCGCTGCGTATGCATTCTATGAGCGTCCGGAGAGTTTCAGATTCTTAGATGACAAGAATTTCTTTGATGCAATGGTGCGTCTTATCAATATGCTATGGCCGAATGATAAGCAACGATAGGTAGACAGGTTCTGTAGTATTTTGCAGTTCGACCGCTATAAGAAGTACTTGTGTAATGATATGGTTCCGTATTCATTCTTGGGTCATTGGGACAATAATATAGACATACCCATCGACGACAAACTGCGTCAGATGATAGAAAGTGTCGATTTAGACATAAAATATCTTCTTAATAAAAAAGACGACTATTATTTCGTATTCAGCAATATGATAGATCCGTCGAATCAGTTTATTGAGTCAGAGTTAGCAAGACGGTCTGAAGTCTTAGAATTGCAGAAACCAGTACATTTGACGCATGTGAGATTGCAATATCATCCAACGTCAGATTGGATAAAAGAGCCGATTCTTTTTTTATTCGGTTATCTCGGTATATATCATTCTGAAATTCGCAGCGAACGTCTGAAACCTGTCTATATGGACGTCTGTCTCGCATTCAAAGGAAAGTGTGATTTCCTGGACGAAGACGTAGTGAATCCTGATGCAGAATTCATAAAACGCTGCAAAGCAATATTCGGTGGCGCTGTTGCAAAAGAAATTGCTAATACGTTCTGGTTTTGGTTTGATAATCCTGCATTAGAAAACGATTAAACCTTCTTCTTTTTCATTCGAATCGTCTTAGTGATGACAATCGCTTCAACTATATCTGCGAGCGTAGCGGGACTTCTCTTCTCCAATCTTTTAAGAAAAGTAGACTGCTCTATGGACGATTGAATCTTAAATACGTGGTCTATTTCAGTCTCTTTCATGAAACTGTTCGCAGTGTATTCGTCATCTTGGTTTCCAGAACGTACAATGACTATACGTTCATCACTAGTCGTCTCGCCTTTCTTATTGACGACCGGACGTCTAATGACTGCAATCTCAGTGTCAGCACTGAACATCTCAAGCAGTTTATCCATTAACGAGCGTCTAAGTTCAGGAATACGCTCTTCAGCAATCATGATTCTCATAACTCACTCACTTTAGAAGTTTTTTCTTGCTCTTTCCATTTCTCGCTTTGCTTCATTCTCCTTGAGTGTCTGACGCTTATCGAACTCACGCTTACCCTTGGCCAGTGCAATGAGAACTTTGCAACGACCATGAGTTTCTTCGTCGATGAACATCTTTATCGGGACGATAGTCTGGCCGGGCTGCTTTGCTTCTTCTCTCAGAGAGCGTGCCTGCTTTGACGTAATGAGCAACTTGCGTTCACGACGCTCTTCGTGATTCAGATATGTTCCATCAGTGTATTTTGCAACATAGCTGTTCTTCAGCCACAATTCTCCGTGGATGTCGAAATAGCAGTACGAATCTACGAGACTTGCCTTGCCTTCACGGATAGACTTGATTTCTGTGCCCTGTAATGCAATGCCCGCAACGATAGTTTCCAGGAACGTGTAATCGTGCTTGGCTTTGCGATTCTCTATGTTCACTTTGTGCTTAAAGCGCACTTTCTCTTCTTTCTTCATAATTCGATGTTTTGTTTTCGACAGCAAAATTACGAAGAAATATTGAAACAGCGCACATCATGTTTAATAATTTAACTTTAATTAACTCGAAGCAGCTTGGTCGATATCATTATACAGTCTGTATCCGTCCTGTTCCGTACCCCCGAAACGCTTCATCATTCCAAATGCATACTCTTGCAAGTCATTGCAGCCTAGTCCGCTGAATGTAATCTTCGTATAATACGACCATGTAGCAAGAACGAGTTTCTGTTGCGACTCCAACCAGAACAAACCCAGATGACCCAAGAACTGTACATAGTCCTCTCCATAGACTTGCCATCGGACATCACTAAAGTGTCTCGGATGTGCATTCAATTCAAAGATTATCTCATCAGCAATCTTCTCAGTGTGACGACCGGTGAGGAAATTGCCGACATATGAAATCGTATATGCATCATAGACTGCAATCCAACAGCGATTATCATCAAGTGCTATCAAGTTTCCAGTAATGTCAGCAGACTTCATCACGTTTCTGGGTCCGGCTTTCACTGTCACTTTCTTACACTTATCGCTTCTGCTTCCTACACCGCCGAACCCGCCGTTCTTCAATTTATAATTGAACGAGCCAATCATCTGTTCTTCAAGCTTAGTAGCAAGATTAATACGGAACAACTATACAGACTGCATATATGCCTTTATCTTGTCGTCAAAAAGTTGTTCAGCAACGATATTAATCGACTTCCATGCTAAATCACGACTCAAAGTACTATAACTACGAGTGCTCATAAAGTCATTCTTTATACCGAAATACAGATTGGACAAATGCATGTCAACTGCTTTCGGACGTTTTCCGGAATTACGCAGAATGAACTTCGCATTACGGTTGTTCATCGTATTCATGATGTCGTAGAATTTCCCGACGAACATAACAAGTTGCTTGACATTACGGAACTTCGGAATAAACAGAACTTCAAATATATAGTAACCGAGACCTGGTGCATGATAACGTGCAGCAACCTCTCCAGTGACTTGCTCGAAGTGGCCGAGAGGCATTTCGTCACCGAAGTATACTGGCTTGCAGACGTGCTCGTCCTATAATCCAGGACAATTGCGACAATACGACACTATCCTGTTGTACATCTTCAGAATAGTATCTTCAGAAGTTGACTTCTGAGAAGTCTCAGACGGATTCGTAATCACGAACGGACTCACATACAGCATCAGCGACACCGGGTATTTCTCAGGGTCGTATGACTTGAGATTGTCGTCTGTCTGCACAATGTCCTATGAATCCAGCGTGTCCAGAAAGTCCTCTGTTAGCCTATTATATTTCTTATTAGCCATTATTTACTCTTCTTGTATATGATTTCTGCTACTGCCTGCTCGTCACCCAATGGTTTGTCGAACATGCCGTTCAATACACGGACGAATTCTATGAGATTGTCGATGCTTCTGTATGATGACACAGCAATACACGTGTTATAGATGAAAGTATCACACACAACAACTGGCAGAGACGCCAGGAAACAAATGTTCTCCCCGTCTTGTGTCGTCTTCATCATCCATTTGTCACCAAGAATCATCGGACGTTCGTGCAATGCTCTTATCGTATGTAATGTAACAGGTGTCTTGCTGTCATACGGCTCTTCCTGTATAATAGTACTGACGCTGATTTCCTGGGAAGCGCGATGATAGAACAAGTACTTTGCAGTCGATAACTGATGCACGCAAGCATGGATGCGTGTTATCTGTGCATTGCTGATTGCATCTGTCAGCGACTTTGGAAGAGCGACTTTCTTCGGTCGTTTGTTCGTAAAGGAATTACAGATTCGCATGGTATTTTCCAGCATATCGTGGTCGTTGTCGATGTTCGTCAACGACTTTATGTCAAAATACGTCTGGAGTTCTGGTCTGAACAACTCTGGGATGACTAGCAAGCGAGAGAAAGTCGTCCTATAATGTATAATATTCTTTTCTTTCATTGCGCCGTACAGCACATATCCCTTTCCGCATGTCGCATTGTCATGCTCTTCGTCTTCTGCACGTCCGTCGGTCACACTGATGATTGTATGACCTTCGTGCTCGGCTTCATAGCGACCCATCGCTATCAGATAGAACGTACCGAAGAACTATATAATCTGTTTTGTATTCCTGAACTATGCGTCAAATGAAACAATGACGAATACACCGCCAAACGAAGGAATTTCTAATGCATCGAACATACCCGGAAATTTCTCAAGTGCATAGCCGTTATCTGTCGTCAATACAGGTGCAGAATAACTGCTAATAGCCGGACACTGTCGCATCAGCATACTGACTGAACTTAATGTCTTCGTCTTGTATGCGATGAATTCCTCGGTTGTCATCTTATAGATAGAACTCGTCGGAATCAATATAGATGCTTCATATCGATGACGCTCCAGCGACGGTTTTCCCTGACCGTCACGCTATGAAGTCGTCACGTCCGTATGTACGATTTCCTCAGTGTCTACTGTGTCTAAAAAGTCTTCAAGCAGTCTCATATTTGTATTTATCGCTGTTTGAAGTCACTGTTTTCTTGCGATAAATAACGGAAACGAGCAAGAAAGGATTTAATCATGGTAGCAACTATCATCATTTTCGTATTATTCTGCAGTGCTTGCGCATATCTTATATTCGCAAAGCATTCAAACGTCGATGCTTACCAGCGCACTTTTGACTTACAGAGAGAGGGCGCTCACTGGAGAAAACCAGACGAATCGCTGTATGCTAACGAAGCGAATGACGAGAAGTCACGTGAGGATCGAGAACTGCTCAGTGAGATAGAATGGAGGAAAGACGTTCGAAAGCATTCTTTCTCGCACGGGGATATTGTTTCGTTTTATGAGACAGATAATGACCGTCATATATGGAAGGGATATATGATTGTCGACTCTTTTGCTATCAAGAACTTGACTGTCAACGTTATCCCTCAATTACTGTATACGTCAAAGGGAGATAAAGTAATGATGTCAAATCAAGCAAAGATGTACTCTCTTGAACTCATCAACAAGGACATGTACTACGATGCTACAAAAGAAGAGATTAACATGTTCATCGACAAGATTCGTGCTACAGGACGTGGAGCACAGTTCATAAAGATGCTCGAAGAACGCAGGGACAGCATCAAAGGCGACGGAACGAAATGGGTTCACGAGTCTGTAGAAGACAAATATCTTAACGAGTGAATTCAATCTTGCAATATGTCGATGACAACCGGAACATAGAACTCCAACAGACTGAGATTCTTGTGTTCTTCGCATAAAGTCTTATAAGATGTGAATATGACATCTGGACATTCGTTCTCATCTTCCTGCTCATCACCGTACGACTTCTGCTCTACTTTCACTGTCTGCATTGCTTCTTCGCCTCTTGCTTTCTTCATGAAGTCATCAAGAGACATCTGAGAATAACTGCATTGGTTCTATGCTTCTCGAGCATAATCTTTAGGAATAAAATTGAAATAATACTGAGGTCCGAAACCGCCGATGATTAATTTGAGTTCATCACCGTCTATGATTCCTAATGTCTGCTGGATGAATATCTCAGGTACGCTGCATTCACCGTTCCAGTCAATGAACTGCTGCAGTTCTTGGATTCCGTAACCCACAGCACGGACGTCTTGCTTTACTTCTTCAACATCAGTCATAGACATCAGTCTGACTGCTCCATCATGAATGCGTTTCGTAACTGGCTTGACGATGCGTAAGACGTCTTTCTTAATCTTATTGACAAGCACTTTCTCATTACGATTCATTACTGGATCTATAGAAATCTTCACGAAATAAGGTGTCAGCACATGCAAAGTATTCTCTTCTTGACTGAATACACTTCCCACAGCAACAAACTTTCTGTCTCTGAAGTCATCATCATTTCCGTTCAACAATTCGCACTCATCTTCATCAGTGTTATACAGCAACGGCGTCTCCGGAGCAATCAACTGAGGAACACTCTGCTATGGTTGAAAGACGTCCTACATATTGCGCATATGACGCTAGATATTGCGGAACATCTCTATATGCAGGCATTCATCTAACGAGTTAAACTCGTCAGTTGGACTATATAGGCAATCACGAATTGAAGAAAATTGACTCATCCTAAGATATTTCTGGTTTATGTTTTTGCTTGTTGAACGCATCGACGTGACGGAACATACACATGAAGTCACCGTCTACGTCAGCACTCGGAATTATGACAGCCGGACGTCCATCAGGGTCTTCATTGATATTCATCTGGTATATACGTCCGTTGTCGTGTCGCACATAGATGAAGTTACGATACATACGTGCGATGTATTCGTCGAACTTTTCAGAGTCCTTTGTCAGTTGCTGAAGCGTATTGAATATATCGGGTGCACTCTGCTGCACTTTCATCATGTCAGCCACTGTCGGCATGGTAATCTACAGTTTCAATAGTGCTTCGTAGCCCGGACACTGACGGAAGAATGCCTTGACATAGCGTCTGAACATATCATATGCATATGCACGTATATAAGGCCGCTTATCGTCATGCCAGTATGAAACTGGTAGTCTGAGAGGCTCAGCCATCAGGAAACCACACATCAGCACATCAACAGTACCATCTTCTTCGTGCTGGTTCAAGATGATGCCCATAGTGATGACCTTCCAGTCGTCCATCAGTGAGACTTCAGTCTTCGAACCGTCGACAGAAGATGCGATTCCGAACTCATTGGACAGCAAGTCATAATAGCACACGTCACCGACGTTTCCTTCAGAAGCGTGCTTCAACTCAGACTCTACACTTTGTGTCACGGTCTCAGTCAACAACTCATCGTCCATGTCGTCGAAGAAACTCATATGTTGTATTTATCGTTAGATAACAGTTAATAATCGTTAATGTTATAGAGTTTTCTTTGAGTTTATTTTGTGTTCTCGTAAGAAATGATTAATTTTGCGCTATAATAGATTAAGAGTATATGTATAAAACGTTCGAAGATAAAATCAAAATATATGAAAGTAAGACTCGAGCAAGGCGAGCGAACTTCATCTTCTTGAAAGATGGAAGTATGGTCTATGATTACGACCGTTTCAATAGTGCTGAAGATGCTATCGTCGATGCAGTCAAGAATCATGGCGAAGATTTAGATGACATGATTGCTATGTGTTATTCTCAAACTAACAGTCATCTTAAAGAGTTTTTCTTAGAAGAATTAAAGAAATAATAGAAAATAATATGAAGAAGATTTTTGGAGTTATTGTAGCATTTACATTGTTACTGTTATTGAGTGGATGCAAAGAAAAACCCATTCAAGAGTATCATGGCTGGATAGTTATCGAGATGCATAAATCGTACGATATTGGTGGAAATGTCATCAGTATTGTCAACCCTGAGACTCTTGATACAAAGGACGTAAAAGTTTACAAATATTACTTCGACCAGTATAATTTGGGTGATACGATTAAATGAACTGTTAATTATGGTAGGAGAAATATTCACTATATACGGACAGAAAGTGAAAGTTGTTCGTAATGGTAAAACGACTGCAGAAGAATGTGAAGCGTGTGTATTCAATAATTTTTGTGAGAATCCAGGAAGACATTTTGAAGAACCTTGCACCGAGTATGCAATAGGTCGTAATAGACACTTCGAATTAGCAGAATAAAAAATGAGCGTCCTTGAGTTTTTCAAAGACGCTCACTTTGTTTAATAATCTAACATTTCAGAATTTTCAGGTATCTGAGCACGTGTCATAGCAATTGCTTCTGGAGAACCTGTTGCTTTCGATGGGTCGAATGAGAGTTTTGCAATTTTATGCCACCAGTCTTTTATGCCCAAACGAGCAGCAACCATCTTGATGACCATATTCAATGCTTCGAGTTTCAGTTCTTTTCCTCTGAGGAATTTATCAGGAGAGTCCATACTGATAAGCAATGTTATCGGACGTCCTAGTTTCTTGCATAAACCCTTGAAGTCATTTGTGAAATGTGTTCCGATGCCATATCCGTCTATTACTCTCTTATTAACTTTATTATGAATGTCAATAGCAGAATCGACATCAAGAGCATTTGAGAAGATAACTTGCTTTGTCTCAGGACGTATAGCATTCTCTTCATACAGACTGACGAATAAGTTAAAGATTTCAATATTCTCACCGCTGTCGACACGAAGACCGCTCCATGCCATATAATCGCTCTTCTCAAACTGCGATGTGAAAGTCTTAACCGAAAAACTGTCTGCCAGGTAGATTCCGCACTCTCCATTGTAGGTATTTATCCATGCTTTGCTCAGAATTTTATGAGCCTGACTAATACCATAGATTGCTCCGATAGCAAGACTTGCTTCATGAGCGATTGTTCCAGCAGGCTTCATGTTCTCTGGGTCGATTGTCATACAGAAGTACGGGTTTGAACTTCCGAGAAAACGACCACCAGTGTCACTCCAATCACGAGACTTGTATGCATCATGCAATGCACGAACTGCTACTTCTTGTGCCTTGAAACTAGCACGACGACGAGTTCCGAAATCGCTGAATACACATCCAGCTTCAAGCAGACGAATACCCTTTTCGTACGTGTACTTATAATATTCATCGTAGTCGAACAAAGTATCAAGACCTGTCATCTTATAATACAGTTCTGAGATAATAGCCATCATCGGCACTTCCCAGAATATCTTGTTGAGTTTCGGACCGTGATACTTCAAGATAAGATGACCTTCTTCGTCCTGGCGACAGATGATATGCTCAGTATCATAACGATAACCTCTCAAGAATGTACGCAATGGCTGATAAAGCCATGGGCATGCATTAAACAGATACTCAAGTTCGATGTCAGTGATATGAACATCTTTCATAAGTTCAATCTGATGCCAAAGTTGTTCAGCAAATCCTTCAGGATAGACACGATTCGTTCGGTCGAAGAACTCATATTCGCCTTCCATCTCAGAGAAATGTTTCAAGAACATTCCACACATTGAGAATTTATAAAGGTCGTTATCAAGAAAACTCTTGATGATACGAGGATAAAATTCATTCATTGCTGGCATAATCAAATAGCATTTTTAATAGTTAATACTTCAAGATGTTCCTCCAGGAACTTATCAAATTCTACACCACCATCGAGAGTAGGTGTATAGTCGAGCAGAACTCGGACGTTTACGCCCTCATACATCTTCATGAAATCCTTCATCGTATTCATGACACAGATTTCACGGACAATTCCGCAGAAGTCGACATCAGTAATCTCATATTCAGACATGATATTGCGGAAAGTGAATGTAGACTCCTGACACTGCAGCAGTGAATACTCTTCCTTGTCCGGGTCGAATCCCTTGTTGAGCATATAGACGTCTGTTCCATCGAGGACTTCCAGCAATCTGTCCCAAACAGCAGCACCGCGAGAGTGCATCACACAATGACGAGGCCACTGACCATGCTCTCCAGTTGTTGGATTCTCTACATCTGCAAAAGAACAATGCATCCAAGGATGCCAGTCAAGTGAGACAACGACAGCAGCATAGTTACTGACGTTAACTTTCAAGTAGTCACACAAAGCGTCCATTGCAACATCTGCATTGGGCACTGGAAGCGACCCGTTGATAAAATCATACTGCGGGTCGACGATGAATAATAGTTTCTTCTCTTCCATATCTTATTAAATATTAGTTTTCTCACCATCATTCTGCAGAATCTCACCACTTTCTGGGTCAATAAAAAGCGGACGATGCCAACGTTTAAATTGCGAATTAATATGACGCTTGATGACGCCTTCTACAATATTAGCACCATATTGCTCATTAAGATTCTGAAGTCTTTGATATGCTTTTGTTGCTTCTGGACGTAAATTCTGAGTCACACCCGATGATATCTCATTCCAGTATGGTTCAATTCTTGAAATGAATCTATACAAAATATCATCGACGTCATTATATGTACAACCAGGAGCAATCTGACCCATATCGCCGCCAGCAGCGACACCGTTCCCATCAGTCGGGTTCAGAGAAATAGATTTCACGAGTGCTTGCGACCCAGGATAGATGTTATCCTTAATCCAATGTGCAAACTCATATACCTCATGCTTCCAGAGTCCCATAATGCTTAAGTCCCCCTCATCTCCATGCAAGCTGAAGTAACCGAGTTCATGCTCGCTGAAGTTATCCGTGTCGAGAACAATACCATGATTTATGCTAGCAGCATCATATAATATCATCATTCTCATGCGAGCCTTTATGTTACCATTGCTGATTTTCGTTCCTTCACCATTGATATGCTCACACATATTTTTGAAGTCTTTATATTCAGTCTCAATGCTGCATTTTACATATTCAGTACAGAACTCAGAGCCGACCAGACTGGCTGCATAATCTTCATCTGCTTCATTCGTGGACGTCATTAACGACAAACCAATCAACTTCTTACCAGTACGCTTGTATACTTCACGACCAATAGCAGCAACAACAGTCGAGTCGATACCTCCACTGATGCCAAGTATCATCGACTCGAGTTTAAACTTCTCGAGATAATTCGACAGTGCTGTTACTGTCTTTTCCCAAACTTGAGCATAGTCAAGTTTATTTGTTCTTATTATTTCTCTCATGTTTTGATATAAAATTATTAACTAATTTTTCAACTAATGATTCTTGTGAACTAAACTTCAGACGTCTCTTCTTTTTCTTTCTCTCGACAATCTCCTTGCAGACCAAGCAGATAACGTTACTTCTGACAACTGCTTCTCTATCAGAATGTGACATCGGGATAACACGCTTCACAATCTTGAACAGACGAGGCAATGAAGTCAAAGCGTCCTGAGTCTTATCAGACAACTCAATAATGTCACCACGCATCGGGACGTTTCCGTACTGACTGAGCATGGACGTCCGGACGAACTTCGACTTGTCAGCGCAGACGAAAGTAAACTCCAGCATCACCGGGCTCTTATCTGAAATAGCGTTCAATCTGTTTGCGTCCATAATTATTCGCTTTAACTCTTCTCGAAAATCAACTGCAGCCATAACCTCTCACTAACATTACATTCTCGAAGCAAGGGTCGTGACCGTCAGCGTCTATAATCTTCGAGATGAACTTCACAGCACTTATACGCCACTGCTTCAGTTCTTCATAAGACACTGGTTGTATCTCCAAGATGTCTTCCCACTGCAGACCCATCTCTCCGCATGAGATATGTCCGTCAAGTTTCATCGGATGTCCGAACTCCATATGCCAAGGCGTATGACGCAAGAAAGACGTGATGACAGTGTCCTTGTCACCAGGTCTATATGTGCGCTCGTACATTATCTTATATAATGTCTGCGTCTTGAAGTCGAACGAATCCTTGTTCATAATCAGTCGAAATGGCTTAGATTTATCATCTGTTCTATGTCGTGCTTCAGACGACTCTCAACCCATATCGATTTGAACACCGTGATGATATAAGCGATGACGAGTACTGTCAACACAGCACTGCCAAGCAACATGACTGTAGCGAACTTTGTCTCGCCATAGTCCAGCGCTATGCATCCGCTGCCGATGACCATGCCATCAAGCAAGCAGAAGCACATTGCTAATAATAGTTTCTGAACAGGTTTCAACATAACATTATTTGATTAAGTTGACTACTTTCTGATCAATCTTCTCTTCCATCATGAACGACGCAGCCATATCTGCCTGCTGAAGAATGATAGTCAGAGGAATTTCATCCAACGATTGCATCATAGGAACGTACTCATACTTGTTCTGCGGATTCGTAATAGCATTGTCGAGACTAGCCATATGCCACAAAATAGGAGCCATGACCTCGTTCTCCAGGAACATAAAGTGTTGTATGAGCAGACACGACTTAGCGCCGTGACCCCAAGGCAGTCTGTCGTCTATCTCATATCCAAGATAAGAGTGCCATTGCTGAGCCTTGTCTTTGAACCACTTCTCCTGCTCTTTGTAGAGATTGGTCTTGCAGAGGTCGTGCAGCAACGTAGCGATGATGAGCTGGTCGTCCTTGATTTCAGCGACCTTCTTTGCCGGCAGCGCAAGTTTCTCGTAGACCTTTTTAATCTCGACTGCTGCATGATACACATTCAGTGAATGGCTGAGCAAACCTCCTGGGAAGCATCCGTGATAGCCCTGAGATGCGGGTGCGACATAGAAGTCAGTGCTATTCTCCAGCCACTGAATCAAGTTCTCGACTCCCTGACGTCCAGTCGATCGCAAAAGTTCATTGAACTCTTCTTTCATTTGAGCAAGCTGCTCTTCTGTATAGATTCCTGTCATTTCTTTTCGTCTGTTGCGTATTTAGGTTTTCCAACATATCTGAAGACGTATTTGCAGTGCTCGCATACGAAGACTTCAGCATCAGCGTCGATTGCTTTTGAGATGTCGACTGTCGTGTCTTGATGACACTTCGGACATTTGATAGTTTTTGCCATAGAATTGTTATATTAATTTGATGCAAAGATACGAATAATATTCTAATTAGATGAATCGACGATAAAATCTTAACGTTAATTAACAATAAGAAACGTCATTTCACGTTGTCTTTAGACTTTGACCTGGAACCGCGACTCATGTCCTTCTCAAGCCAGTCATACTCATCAAGCCAGCGACGCATCATGCAAATCATATAGCAACTGTACGAATGACGACGGAAGTCCTTCAGACGTGTGTACTTCATTGCCTCTGCTCGGCAGCGATCTGGAGTGTAATATCCGCGGGGCTTGCGCTTGTTGCCGTAACTCTTGAACCATTCGAACGTGTTAATCTGTCCGGTCTTCACGGCACGCTGATAGCAAGCTGGCGACTTCTTCTGCAACTCTGTCTTAGACGAACATGTCTTAGCGACTTCAGTGATTCTCTCGGGCGTCCAATAAAGACGAAAACCTCTACTTTTCTTATTTGTGTCCATATTAACTTTAAATTAAATATTTGTATTTCTTCTGCTAATTATATAAAGAAAATAATATTTAGTTTAAAGTTTTGAAGAAAATATTATATTAAACGAGTTCTCATATCATAATAATAAGAGAACTCGCTATATTTGTGAATAAGATGTTCAGACGTCTTTATTTTGAATCGAGAACACTATCATCTGGACGATTGCTTGGTCGTATACGTCTTTATTGAACACTACGTTGCAATCTTGCGGGACGTATACTTCTGTGTCCGTCGCTTCGACTTTCGTCTTATTGAATGCCGCTTTCAACTGATGATAGTCATGACAGTCTCGAATGAAGAAATGATAGAGTTTCTCTGTTTCCAAGACTTGTTCTATATGTCCGAGACGCATGTGCTCCTTGACATAACGGTGCTTATACTTATAAAAACGATTCTTCTGCGTACGAGAGCACTCTGGACTCTTGACCATCTGATTCGCAAGATAAACCAAATTGTCGATTTCTTTAATCGTCATGTCTTCGACTTCTCTGTCACGACGACGGACGTATCCGTAGAAATTAGGTTTGCTAATGTTATTTGCAAATTGCTCGCCACATACTGCGATTGTCAGTGCACGTCCGAGATTATAATCCTTCTTAATTGCTTCACTCAATTTCATAATTCTCTGTTTTATTGTTTGACTCTGCAAAGATACAAATAATATTTAGGATTCAAAATTTTTGAAGAAATATTTAATATAATTTAAGTTTAATATACAAATTTTATCATTAATAATACAGAACTAATAGCAAACTAAACTGAGACGCAAGAGTATAATATAATAAAGAAGTAACAGGAGAAATAATCATGAAGTCAACTCAAGATGAGATATATAAGAAGTTTACTCACATTATATATGAATGGTGTGAGCGACGTGGTTCACAGTATGGTGTTTCTTTAGAACACATAGTTAAAGAGCAATACGGTGAAGAAGAATACTATGCTTTCAAGATTGGACGTTCAACATTTGCTGAAGCACATAATTACGACCCAGAGAAAGATGCTTGGATGGACGACCACGATAAGTCGTTGATTAAATTTGCTGCATGTAGTGAGAGATTATCACTTGATATGCTTGCAGAACTCAACGAAGAGTTAAAAGCAGCCGGTGCGAAAACTGTGTATCTTCACCCGTATAAATGGATTGACGATAAAGGTTGGGAGCACGAAACATCAACAAATCTACAATTATTACTTATTGAAACATGAACTGCTATATTATACTGTCATCGAAAGATGAGATTCTTACTCATGAACTTCAAGTCGAAGAGTATTGGGAGAAATTCTGGGAGAAATGGAGAGAAGAACTTAGACAAGAACTTGAATCAATTAAGAATATTAAATGGAATTAATAGAGATATGACACCAGTAATTGAATTAAAAATGTCAAGAAAAGAGATTAACGATTATTTATACGGTCGCTTTTTTAGATGTGTTGCATCGCATCTATCGTGGTTGAAAGTAGGAGAAACGTACTGGCTAGAATATAACGGAAACAGTTACTACACTGTTCGCAGTGATAATAATCTCGGAAAGATTTTTGAAATGGAAGTTCATCAATTGCTCACTAACTTTGTTCCGGTTGAGTGTGAAGAAAATGTCTATGCTGCCATCAAGCACGGCATATTCCTAAAAGAGAAAGGTTTCTACAACAATAATTTAGACTGGATTAGGCAATATTATAATCACTAATAATTATGAAGATTGAAGATAGAATACAAAATATTAAGTTATTGCTTAGTTATTGTCCAGTATCAACAAACGAAGTAATGATTTCTGATGAAGTATGTCAAGAATTCTTTGGTAAATTTTTCTCAAGTGACTCAAAACGATTTGAAAAACCAGAATTTGATAATTGCAGAGTTAAAATAGAGTTAATAGATATATTAGATAAAGATGTCAGAACTAGACACGATACTATAAGTCTCAGTTATTGTTATCATTACGACCGTTCAGATGGTGAAGACTGGACGTTCTATTATTTCAATGATTCTGAATGTTATTTTAGAGAATGGCAGCATCCTGAGTTAGAATATTTTGAAATCCCGGATTATATTTGGGAAAGAATACAAAATATACTTTATAATAAAGCAACAGAGCATATTGATAAAGAAATAAATTCTGCAAAAGCATCTGTTTTATATTGGGAAGAAAAGAAAAACGAATTTAATAATAAACTGATAAATGAACTACATTAATTTACCGCCCACAGCAGAAGAGATAAGACAAGAAGAAGAGCGACAGAAAGAAGCAGAGAAACGAATTTCTGAAGTCGTCGATAAAGCGCTGAAAGACGAATTCATACGTGTCGGGCTCGTTAAAGACGATGCTGAATGGGAATCACTCAGTAAGACTAACGAATCCGTTGAAGAAAAGAAAGACTTCAAGACGACAGTCAAAGACGACTTGAAAGCAATTCTTCTGAAGCATAAGTTGTATGTCGGTAGCAACGAAGCAGCAAAGATTCTGCGAGAACTCGCTGACGAATGGGATGACTAACTAGTATAATATAATGTATGGCAAAGAAAGCAACGACAACTAAGAGAACTCGTAAGTCGAAATCAGAGTCAGCAGATTATCAAGAACTTAATCTGTTAACTGGTGAGCGATACGTCCCGAAAGAAGAGACTGTCGACATGGACGAATACAAAATCAAGAAGATTGGTCCGTTTGAAGTGCTCGACATGATGTTCCGTAACCCGCAGCAGTTTGACAGTCTGTCAGACGACCAGTTAGAGCAGTTCGGATTCTTACTGAACAGACGTTTCGCCATCAAGTACCCGATGCAGGCTGCTCAGTTCTCCAAGTCAGCGATGAACCAAGCATGGATGCTTCGTGCCTGGGCTATATACATGCGTCGTGTAGAGGGTTGTAACGGAGTACCTCGTTTTCTGTATACGTCGACGAAAAAAGCAGAGAAAGAGAAAGTCGGTATCGATGCATTCGATGAGGAAGTCATCAATGACTATATGAAGCGCTATGACTTGAGCAAGCGTGACTTTGCTGACATGCTGCAGTTCTTCAATGAAGAGACTGTCGCACACGTAGAGCATTACTTCAAGATGACTAATAAGAACGAGCAAAAGAAGATGTTCAGAGAGACGAAGTAATGGCAGAAAAGAAGAAAACGTTCAAGAAACGAGCACTTCGGGTGTTGAATCTAATTTTGACGTTCGGCATGTATAACATGTTGACTGATAGTGATGGTGCATTGCGACGTATGAAATTGGAGACGTACAGTGCAGACTTAATGCAAAGAACCGGCTTCAAAGACATCGTAATGGCAGCGTCTTATTCTCCTTGTAAGCACAATATCGACTGTTATCTTTATGAGATTCTGCATAACTCATATAAGTATGTTAAGAAACATGGTACTCAATCAAAGACAACATATGTTGTCAACGGCGTATCGCTGACAGCTCAAAATCTCAGCAACGGGACATTCATGCAATTACAGAAGAAGTCAAAGCCGAAGGCAGAAGACTTTGTTTTGATTAAAGTCGATGAAGCGCTTTATCGTGAGTTGGAAGACTACGAAGAAGAACAAACAGTCTATGATTATCTTGTACGATTTCTTATAGGAGAGATAGAAGTCACTATAGATGCTGAGACATTGCGAAAACAACTGTGCAATAATACTGAAGAAGCGTGCTTGCTTTATCTCAAGAAACACTTGAAGCAACTGTTAAAGTACTTAGAATCTTACAAAGTAGTATACCCAGATGAAAAGAAAGCAGTTGTCAGTTGTTATTATGTAGACGGTGAGTTTGTAGCAACGATATGTCGTCCTAAAGATGTCGTCGGAACATTAAAGAAGATTTAATTTCAAAGACGACATATTTTTAGAAATAAATAAGGAAATCAAGAAAGAACAATATATGCAACAGAATTTCAAGAACATCAAGAAAGTGGGCCTTGCGATAGTTTGCTTCGAAGGCTCAGAACATCTATGCAATATCATCGCTACGGTTCGTGATCTCGTAGACTACGTCTCAGTCGGACTGTAGCGTGTATCTTATCACGGCGACCCGATGTCGAACATAGACATCAACGAGATATTCCGCTTAAGAGATGAAGACCATTTGGTAGACAATATTGTGGAGATAGAACTCGATACAAAGAAGAAACCCCGCGTCCAGGAGACTGACAAGCGCAATCTTCTCATACAGGACGCTGAAGACCACGGATGTTCACACGTCCTGGTCATCGACTCTGACGAGTACTATACTCACAAGTCGTTCGAATACGGATTGCAGCAGATTGACGAGCATGACTATGAAATCACATATTGTCAGTATGTAAACTACTATCATGACTACAACCACTACTTAAAGTATCCGTTCGAGAAGGGCATGTATGTTCCTTGGGTGACTAAGACGTGCTATCGTCATCATTTCGATTGTCAAGACTTCAAAAAGCCGTCTGACCCGACTCGTCGTTATGTGACGCACGAGAAGTGGGTGAACGGTCAGCCAGTCAAGTTGAGCAAGCCGGCAGAATATCACGAGTTCGAGTGGAATGAAGTTAAGATGCATCACTTCTCTTGGATTCGTGCTGACATACGCAAGAAACTGAACTCATGGTCGTCTAAGACTATATTCAAGGACTTCGAGGACATCATCGACAAGGCAGTCAATGTCTTCAACCGTTTTGATGAGAACTCTGACAAGAACGAGCCTGCTGTCCTGCTGTTCAATACACCGGATAACAAAGTAGACGTAGTGAAGTTTCCCAAGCAGTTTATTCATCCGCCGTTCGATATCAACACTCGCTTACGTCCGGCTAAGGATTACAAGAAACTGCTGTTCTTGAGCATGAGTGCTGACTTGGAGCCGTTCAATACGCTTGAGAAAGTATGTAACGAGACATGGCGCAATGTCGACCATGAGAAATATCCCAATATCGACGCAGAGTTCTGGACGTATACAGACGCACCCGAAGGTGAAGATACTTACTTAGACCGGAATGCACATATTATATATATAAAGAGAGACTGGTGGGGAGACAAGAAAGACCACGGACTTAACTCGACGTATTCTAAGACCGTCGAAGCGCTGAAGATTATCAACGACTATCTGAAGCTAAACTATGACTATCTGATACGCACTAATAATTCTACATGGCTCAACGTGCCTTTGATTAACGAGTTCCTTGCATATCAAGAAGACGACTCACTGTGGTTCGGCGGATGTTTGTATTCTGCATTCTTCTCTGCATTCAATCCCTATATGGGAGGTCAGTTGATGATTTGGTCTCGCAGAAATTCATCGGTTGTCGACCGCATAACCGGAAATGTCGCATCAGCAAAAGCGTACGAGAGAAAGTATGTGGCATGCGACGACAATATGCTCGGTTCGAGGATAAACGACAGAAACATCAGGTTGGGTCTGTATTATGAAGACGTCTTCCACTCATTAGGTGGAGTCGACCTCTATGAAAAGACTGTACCCAATACACTTGACTGGTCGTGCGTGTCTTATCAGGTGAAGACGTTCGGCATTTCACTTGAAGAGCGTCTGTCATTAGACCCTGATAAAATGAGAAAGGTCGATGAAATGTGGAGAAACTGCAATGAAGACATTGATACGCTCTATAAGAAGATGATGTCTGACTGGTACGACAAATACTTCACAGTTATACCGTATTCAAAAGTAGAATGGTTCAAAGGCGGTAATTCTCAGAAGGTTGCGCAATGTCGCTCACAGTATCAAGTTACTCGTGAAGAAGCGTTCGCTCAGTTACCAGCATTACAGAAAAAGAACGGCTATATGAGCGGAAAATATCGACTCAATGGTTAAAAAGTGAAAAAATGCGATTTCACCGAAAAATTTTCAGAAAAATGTTTGTTTATATAAAATAAAAGTAGTATATTTGCACCCGAAACTTTAAATTACATTTGACTCATATGATTAACGAAGAAACCAGAATCTTCGGAAGAGAAGATCTATGCTTTTCAACGAAGAAAATCGGAACTGGCCCGCAACCGGTGGAGTTCGTTAGCACGACTCGCCAGAAGTGGGAAATGTTGAAGGCTAATGCCTTAAGTAACGACACACTCTTCAATGCGAGAACCGGCAAAGAGAAGCCGGCAAAGCGTCGCAAAAAGAAGTCTCAGAGCGAGATTGACCGCGAGATTGTCGAGGCATTCTACGAGAAGCAGACACAAGATGGGTTCACTGCAATCTGGAACCGCTTCCACTACGGCGTGCAAAGTTATGCATTCCGCTTCATGAACGATTGGGACAAAGCTAACGACATTGCGCAGGACACTTTCCAGAAGGCTTGGGAGAAGCGCAACACGTACGACCCCAAGAAGAGCGTCTACTCGACATGGCTCTACACCATCTGCCGTAACCTTGCACTCTCTCAGCTGCAGCAGCAGGCTCGTGACAAGATTATCGACCTTGACATCAACGACGTCTTCCACACGACAGTCGGAAGTTTCCAGGAGAAGTTCGCTTCTGACGACGAGACGTACTTCGTCACTGACGAGAACGGCGACATCAGCAGCAACAGTTACGACGGTGTCACTCAGAAGATGTACGATGCATCTCTCGGCGTGATGAATGAGATGGACCCGTTGTTCGTGGAGATTATGGACATGCGCACTGCACAGGACATGACACTGAAAGAGATTTCCAAGAAACTTGGTCTGTCTGAGTCTCGTGTCAAGAACGTCTACTACAAGAACCGTGACATCCTGCGTGACAAGATGCTTGCTGAGTACGGCGACCTGTACGACACTTACAAGGAAGCTAAGCGTGATAAGAGCGAGAAAGAAACCATGTATGCTTGAGAAGAAAAGAAAGAGCACTCTAAACAAGAGTGCTCTTTTTGTATTCGTTTAGAAACTTTCTGAAATCAATCTTGATAATGTCTCTATTAATCTAGGCTCAAGTGCATTAGCGCCTAATTCTTGATATGTCTTCGAAAGTTTCTTAACAGCAGCATCTACACCTCTCTTACCATTAATAGTCTGAATGATAGCCATCATTGCAACATGAAGCATACTGCCGAAATGCGGACATCCGAGAATAAACATATGAACAATCTTGCTTTCACGACCTTTTATAATGATACGAATATCAGAAGAAATCGGTACGATTGTTTCATTCAGACCATCGAGTGCTTTCTCATTATAAACCATAGCAAGACTCTGCAACGATTTTGCTTCTAATGAACTGATGTCGTCTTTTTCAGTAATGTGTGTATCAGCAAACTTCAACTATGACGGCCCGTCATATGCAAGTATTTTCGACTTGTTGAAATGCAAAGCACAGAAATTATCTTGATAGACTTGATAACCCAGACGTCCAGCTATCACTGAACTGAGATACAATTCTGTTGTTCCACTATCAGTCGGGCATTGCTTCTGCATGAAGCGACGATAGAATGAAGAACACATATCGCATCTCGGCATTAGATAATCGAGTACATACTGATAATCGACTCCGAGCAACTGCAACATATAACTTAACTGAATGAACGAACGACTCTGTTCGAAATTATTCAAATCTTGACGAAAACGATTATCCATGACAGCAATCATGTACTTCAAATTGACTGGCTGATAATCTTTGTTTATGATGTCACGCAGTTCAAACACGAAGTCGTCCTTGACATGACGGTAATTATCTGCAAGCGTAACTATCTCTCTGATGTACTTCATGATTCTGGCCGGACGTCCAGGACGCATGTTGAATCTGATGCGCCATGACTTATAATCATCATGCAGTTCCTTGTCCTGTTCCATCTTGTCCTCGAACCCGTAGAAGAACGCTTCGTCATTATCGCCTTTCTTTCCGTATGCAATTCGAATATCGAAATTAATGATTAACGGGCATGACTTCAAATAGACACTTAGACGCTTGAACCATAAACTGCGCCAACTTCCGAGTTTGACGTCTAGTTGATATTGGAAATTATCAATCGAGTTATCGTCTACTTCGACAGCACCCAACTACAAGTCGTCTTTCTCTATATCATCGAGATAATCTTCGTTTATGTGTTTTATGATACTCATTTCGTACGTCCAGCCCATTTTATACTTTTAATCGCTTCTTCATCCAACTTGTTCATCAGCAATACATTCAACACCTTGATGAAGTCGTCTTGAGCATGCGGGTCTTTCTTCGATCTATCCTACCAGCGTGTCTTCACCATTAAGAACACATGTATCGACGTATCAGAAATAGTACTTGGCATCACTGAACCCAAGTAGCAAGAGAATGTATATTGACGCTGCTGCGGACTTCCGTGATCTGATACTAAGAAGTCAATATATTGTGCTTTCGGTGAATGAATATGCTGCAACAGTCTCTTCTCATAATCACCGTCTACATCTTCTCTGAAACCTTTCCAGAAACGAGCTGCTTCTGTGACATCTCTATCTTCTACATAGTATATCTTTATTGCAGCTCGGTCATACATCCACTTCGAGTGACGTATGTCCAAGTCTAAAGGCAGACCTTCTAGTGACTTCAACTTCGAACCCACTCGTGCGTCTGAGTATGCATTTGCACTAGTCAGTTCAGAAGACATAAGATTAACGAGTATCGTCTCCTTGATGATTTCTCTTGTTATGAAGTTCAACGGGAATTCTGGGAGTATGCGCTGCATGCTGAATGACATCCAGTCATAGCATCTCTGCTGCTCATCACGCAACACATCAGCAATCTCAGCACCGTTTCCACTTAACATCTTATGCAACGAGAAAATCATATTCTTCGGTGCAATGCGATTGATATCATCACGCACTTCTATCATGTAACTAGATGATTGCATTATATTAACTATCGGAAACAGAGAATCGATGATACGCTTCAAAAACATATATGCACGCTTCGGACGCATGAAATTCGCATCAAATGTCACTTTCACTACATTACACGATGATTCAGCAATCGATTCACATATAGAAACTTCCTTGAAATGTTTCATGACAGACGTCAGACGATGCTCAAAGCGTCTGACTCGTGCTTCATCATCGTCTGGAGCTAGCATCACAAAGATAATGTAGTCACCAGATGGTGCGTCTATCTGCACATCATCTACAGTCATATCATTACGTTGCTGTTCGTCGTCTAGAAAATCTTCGTTTATCCTCATGCTGTATTTATCTTGCTATAACGAAGAATGCTTTATGAATACAATGTGAAGAAAAGATAAATACAAGAAAGCATTTACATTATAAAGATGAAACTGAAAAATTTAACGTTATCTCGTTTAGAAGACGGCACACAAATACTGGAATCTGCTGACAGATACTATCTGCTCAGTGACGTGCGCAGTGCACTCAACGAGAATGCTGTCTCATATAACGAAGCAACTGAAGAAGACGTTCTTTATCTTATAAATGAAGGATTAGTAGAATCAGAGGGTGCTATCGTAAACGAAGTGCGTTACGACTGGAGACATATTGACCCGATAACTGGAATGCCTGCTGTTAAAGAGCGTCCAGAAGACAAGATACATCTCATGAACCAGTTACCTGGTCGTAGCGGCGACATCGTATTCCTTCAGAATCGAGTCAACTTGAATTCTGTCGGCAACATACGCTATGCGAAGAAAGTCTATTACGACCGTTCATCACGCTGCGTTGCTGATGACGCAGACAACATCTCAGGATACGGCCAGCCGTTCATGACTTATGTCCTCCCTCATGCCGGACGTCCACAAGGATGGCTCTATTTAGATGAATACACACAACTGACTCATCGTCATATCTAAATGATAATCACGACTAATCATATTATTCAAGATGCTCTGACACAAGATGTGCTTCAGAAGCCATTGCTCGAAGACTTCATCGACGATTTGTCTGATGAAGAAATCAGCAGTGATACTGTCAACGTTTAGCATACTTATGAACATGAGATGATATGGCTTCTGTCATTCCGTACTCGTTCAGATGCATCTATTATGCGTCCACACTTGAATAAACTGTGCAAAATGGTTTTTGCTGTGATAGACAAAGCACCTTTCATCAAGAACTATGATGCAAGACTCCGTGCTATCAATCCTGAGAAAGAGAAGAGTCTTGATACATGGCCGTACAATGCTCAATTTCCTAGATTTGAAAGCAAACTTGATGCAGAAGATGCATCAGCAGTCCTCGACCCGCTCATTACAGAACTCCAGGAGAAGCATAGCAGATACTCATGTATGTGTGACATAAGTGTACATGTCGACTTCAATAGGATGAGTCGTGTCAATGCATGGCACTGCTTATTGATGATAAACAATGTCAGAAATTTGATACGCCGTTATTGCAAGCAATATTGCAACAATCAGATGAGTCTTGCTTTCATCTTCGACAATGTAATCAATAATTCTGTTATTACCAGTGAAGAAGATAATGCTCAGTCAGTTAAACTGTATAAAGCAATCTATAAAGATGGTGATAATGCATATGTCCGTGACATGCTGTAGAATGTTCAGAATGCTCAGAACGACTTGTATCATGTTCCTCTTGATATGATAAATGAGATAGAACGTCTTGTTAACAACTTCAACATCAATATCTTGTCAAGATTGCGAGTGACTATCGAATGCAACTCTGATGATAAAGCGATAGACATGCATTGCCCGGAGAACTTTGAAGTAAGTATATTGGACGTCCAGTTCTTAGCATGGTGCTTGTATAAGTGGAAAGAGAGCAAGAAAAATGACATAAAAGATTATAGCATAAGAATCTATATTCAAGGTACGCTGATGATGCGCAATAAGATGAGATGGATGAAAGACCACTTTGACATGATAGAGAATATAGATGAGATTCATGCTATCGGAACACCTTTCAACATATTGAACCGCTATATATTGCCAAATTGTTTCGTCAATCGAATCGTAATGACTAATCCGATGCTCAACACTGTCGGTGGCGACCATCAGAAGACACAGATATTCCCTAAGACGTGGAAGAATCCTAGTGTCGAAATCAGTGCTCCTGGTTATGATGTGACTTAGACTGATGATTCTTATAGATATTTCTTAACAGTCGATAAAAAATGATATGTTTTTAAATTTTGTTGTCTGTCTATTATATAAAGAGAGCATCTTCAATGATGCTCTCTTTATCATGTATTCCATTGTGGTGACCAAATTGGAAAGTCATCTAAATCCCAACATTTAATACTTTCTATACCTTTACCTTGATTCGGCGTTTCCCCATATTTCAAATGCCAATCGTACGACGGTCTTGAATATCCAGAACCTCCAGGAGAAAGCCATCTATAATTATAGAATCCGTTACTATCTGGACTGCTTGATGTCGGAGAAGAATGAACAAGTGTTATATAATTAGACCATTCATAATACTGAGTTACTAAACTCCAATTAAAATCACCACCAGTTACAGTTTTAAGTGATACTGGATTACTACCAGTATATATGCTGCTCATTCTTGCAAAGTATACTCCAGCCAATTTACCTTCTGAGTCAGACGGTGTAATATGTCTGATAGATGAATATCCAGCACTATTAAGAGTTACTTTGAATGTTATATAATAAAGTGTATAATAATTTCCATCTATATATTTCTATATAGGACTTAATTGATAATTACTATAACCGTTAATCATACTTGATGACTTAGAGTACAGACCCATACTTCCATCACTAGAAGCTAATGCATAATACTGACCAGTAGCTGCTTCAGAACTGTATCCAGTTACAAAGTTCAAATACTTCTCAAATACTATCTCTCGTGTTCCCATCCAGTCACGGAACCACGGTTCGTTAAGTTTTAGTTTAACTACAACTGAACCGCAACCATATTGAGGTTCAATCCATGCTGTTTCATCATATTGTTTAACATTAATTTCATAAGCATACGAAGGAACATCATATGTCACAACTGCTAAAGAATTAGAATCTACTGAGAAATCGTAAAGAAGTTTCGGACTTCCAATTGGATAAGTAACTGCTCCGCTTTGCTCAATGATTGTACAGAAAGCTGGTAGTTCTGTAATAGTATCTGAAGTTCTACTCGGAATGCCACTTATTACTTGCACTGGAGTTGTACCAAAATTCACTGTACCGAACGTACCCAACTTCGGATGCATATCAATAGTTGAACTGCCATATGATAGTTGTAAGTGAATTTCTTGACCACTGTAAATTGGACAAGTTTCTGAATCATATTCATCAATCATTTCGCGGTATGTACCAACAACTGCAATTTTGTTGTATTCTTCTCCGTTATATTCTCCCTCTTCATTAATAATATCTGCTGACATTATATTAGGTATATATGACGGATTATCTGATGCAAGATTGAAAGATACTGTATTTCCTTCAGGAACAAAAAGATATATTTGCATTTGAGCAATGATAACTTCTGGATAAGAAGTGATCAACATCTCATCAAAGTTTGTACCGACATCTACCATATCAGGTTCATATTCATCTATCATGCCGTTATAATATTCTGCTCCAAGAACTTTTATTTCACAAACGCTAACTGTACCAACAGCAGCATTGTACCAATAATGACCTTGTGTAGAATCAATAGTAAATGCAGCAGTAATTGTGCCTTCTGGTGCTTCTGGAGTTTTGTTACTCTTAAGTGTATATAATCCGGTAGGAGATACATTTGAGATAATGACATCTGCAGTGCTTCCAGCAACACCAATAGTTCCGCCAGAATAATTCCAAGCCAAATTATAAATAGTTCCAGTATCTGGATTCGTTGTAGATGCATTTATTCCACCTCCGCAATTAATATTGTCTTGGCGCTGAACAGTTCCACTTGATGTTTTATAATATTCACTAGCACGAACTGTTACTTGTGTAGTTTCATTATATGCAGGTTTCAAATTTGAGTTAGATGCATTGAGTTTTAATACCGGTCCAAGCACACAAGTGAAAGGCATATTACATGTCTTAGTAGTGCTAGTTCCATCTTCAACAACTACATACGAAAAATCAACGCTACAAATAAACTGCTGTCCAGTATAGAATATCGGTCCTTGAACCTCATTGAATTCAAAAACGTCATCATCAGTCTAAATGTTTATCCAGAATGTCGTAACACCCGGAGTGCTATGTGATGCACTGAAGTTCAAATCTGAACCAGTCGGCATATTAATATTAATAGAACTAATAACAACAGATGAAGGAATACTTCCCTCTATACGTATCGCTGAATTTGTTCTCATTGGACTTAACGGTATAGCATTGATATTGCTGCATGACTGCATTTGATGACCATCATAATATGTAATACTACTAATTACCACAATATTATAAATTGACAAGTATGTTGTCTTACCGTTATCATACCAATGTTTCATACTAATTTCCGGAGCATCGCTGCTACTCAAGTCATTTACTGTTACTTGTGCTGTCAGCGTTCCATCTACAAGTCCAGAACCATTCTCTACATATACACGCCACGCACCCCAGTCTTGATAATAACGACTAGCACCAGTCCACGAAGCAGCATGCTGTACACGAAGATGATGCCCGTTATCTCTAAACTCACGGGTATATTGGTAAACAGACTCTCCACTTAAAATTTCGCTCTAGTCAACAATCGGACAACCACTGGTCGGCAATGTCTCATTAAGAACATCATCATTATACTTCCATATAATAGCATACTGACGTCCTCTTCTAATACGATCGGTTTCAGCCGATGCACCAACTGCATCGTTACCAGTATCAACTACGACTCCACTATCATTCTTATACCATTCATGAGCACGACTCTGCAGCACTATCTTGTGACCAGTCTCTGGCTTCAAATTGCCACCAAACGCCGTTCCATCAGCAAAACTACCACTAGCGACTTCATGATGAATAGCAATAACTGGTCCAAGCGTCATGTAGAACGTATCAGTAAAGTTTCCACTAGTAATCTTTGGAATTGTTACGTAGAACGGGACTTTCATACCAGTATAGAAGATACGTGTTGATAATCCGTCATTATAACGACCCAAATCTTCTGTCAACTTTATACTAACACTTAAGACGACTTCAGCAGCAACTGTTGTATTAATAGTAATGGGTCCAGAAGTCGTAATATAAGCACCACTAAGATTTAATCCATGTTCGCTAATAAACTGTAATGACAGAGATGCTACAGTTTCTCCAGAACCACGTTTGATTGGAGATAGAAAAGCATTTGATAATGTTGTTGTTTCTTCTCCGAGACCGTTCCACCAACTGACGTTGCTAATAGTCATGAAATTCTTAACAGTTGATGATGTCTTATGGCTATTTGCATTCGGATACCAAGCATCATTATTGAGAGGATGATAGGTATATTCTACAAATGCATCAACTGTTCCCGTCGGAATAAGTTCTTCTCCTCCAGGGAACGTATCTTTTGAACGCAACGTATATTCTCCGGTTGACGAGCCGTTGATTGGGTTCTAGAAATAAGTCGTAAACGTATCACTCGAACCACTTCCAGACCACTTGCACCACTTGAATGCATATTTTGTAACCCAGTTTGTCTAGTCTGGAACGTAGATAGTATGTTCTCTAACAACGCTTCCGGATGGGTCGTATGTGGGATATGTAGGATATGCTGAATATTTCCTTCCCTTATCGTTAGAACCATCCTTTACATATTCTAATACTTTCGTCGTAAACGTTCCAGAAGTCGTCGCTGGTTTTTGTGATACATAAGTCGGACTGCTGAATACGAAATTGATAACTGGACCGACTGTCAAGTCTACTGGTATATCAACTTGAGTTGCTGAAGAAACGCAGCGTATCTTCAAAGTAATATTCTTGTTCGTGTAATACGGACGTGTTGTCGAATGACTTTCATTATATGCATAGAAATCACTTTCAGACCATACTGTTACTCTGTGCGTCTTTCCCGGAACACCGCTTAAAGTCTATACTTTTGCATATACAGTAGCGCCGTCGTTTGTAGAAGCACTGAACAATGTTCCGAATGATACAGTAACTGTATCTGAAGCATTTCTGCACTTAATGTCGATTATTATACTGTTCTCTCGCATAATAGGTGATAAGTATATAGTGTCTTGCCCGAATGTTGCTGACTGCATAGACGTGCCGTTCCACCATGAAACTGATTCAATATTAAACAAAGGCTCACCTTCGATTGGCACAATTACTAATGCCATCGGACGTCCGAGATTGCTAGCAATGTTGAATATATTCTCATTAGTTGTAAGATTGTCTAAGCGGAATTCTGTGTAATCACCGGTGCAGTTTAAAATCTTGTCAAATATTTGCGAACCGCTGCTTCCGTTCGGATTATATTCTCTATACGCAACAATGCGATATTTCTCTATACCCTTAAGGTGGGTTCCGCCAGTTGCTGTATTTTGTTTGCCCGCCCAGATACTTCTATTCATATCCATACGGAATGTGCGCTTATGCCCGTTTTTGATTCCATAGAACCAGTCTGGTAGCACAAACGTATATTTCTAGTGGTTCGTTTCACTTCCGCTATAACTAGTCGGAACAGAAGCTGCTGTCGTAGAGAAATTAAATTTCGTTCCTGCTGTTCCTTCAGACCCAGATGTAATACCACGTATATCGAAATGCCCGCTTTCACCCTCAATGACTGTATTCATCGAGAATATATATATGTCCGTATCTGACCACTTAACGGCTGTCAACGTAGCAGCCGGAGCAGATGCGCCGTTATTGATAGTGAACTTGAACATCGGGCTTGTCGAAGAATATGTAAGCGGCTCATAAATAGAAGAAGTCAATGTACGTGGTGTAGACTCAACAGTCAAGTCATTACCAGTAGCTGTTACTTCTTTATATATAGTCGACGGCAAATAACCATTCTGAATAGTCGCTACACCGGAGAGCGTCTTCGGAACAATCTTGATTAATGTATCAGATATATCAAATGAATACGAATAACCCGTCGCACCTATCCAACTATCCGGACGTCCATCTACAGATACGATTAGTTCGTTGCTATTTCCCTGGTATATAGCACAACTTCCCTCTATTTGTTCTTGATCCACCAGCATAGGACCGAAATAACCGCCCTTACCTCCGATTTCAGTTGAATCTGCTGCCGGTGCTACTTCTGCATAATTATTAAGGCATCCGCTTCTGAACGAAGGTATGATGAATGTCAGTGCAAGCGCTGAACGCTGAGAACCAGCGAAACGGATACTGAACTCAGTCGTTCCCTATGCAAATGACACATGATTAGCAATTACTGCAGTTGACTGTCCGACATCGAATGTCTTTCCAGCAAGACCAGAAAAAGTGACTTCCTAAGCAACACCACCACTCCAAGATGAATTATAATAGAACGAAGGTGTCAGATAATTATAACCATGATTTCCGGCTTGATTGCGTTTTATAGAAATCGTAATCTTTTCACTCTGTACTGTCTCAGCATCGAACTGAAGCTGCACCGTATTATAATATGCATTTATAGGTTCACCGCTTTCATATGAACCACCTTCTTTCTGTACCTGATAACCGTTGGGAAACATGAAGTTGACAGTCACGTTCGGAAGAACACGCATATACAGTTCAAGCGAACGTGGCATGATAGAAGAACTGTGCACATATGGGACAACTGCATATGCACCAGGTCCGACACTGCCGTCCAGAGCAAATGACACGAGTTTGTTATTCTGGTTCGTCGACAGAGATACTTTGACGATAGCATAAGTCGCATTATAACCCATCTCTCCCGCTTCGATACTATCGCTCTTGACAATAGCCTTTAGAGTAATGTTCTGCGGAGTTTCTGTCTCTTTTGTATAGAACGTATGAATCCACTTCTGTCCACTTGGCTGAGAAGAAACATCTATTATTTCTGTTTCAGACGGCAGATATTTGATAGACAAGTTTCTCCACTCAACAACATTGACTGTTGTCGGATAGAATGCAGCCCTGCTGATGAGTTTCAGTTTATATGAATACTTATGCACGAACTTTTCGCCATTGCATTTCTTATGAATTTCAATACCCCAGTTCATCGGACCCCATGTCCATGCAGAAGGAACTTCCGGACTGAAAGACTGAAGTTTTATCTCCCACGGTTGTTCATGAGTAGGGTTGCCATTTGTATCATATTCTTCAACTGTACCTTCGAAACGGTCCCACTGATTGACATCCTGACTCATCAGCGTCACATAAGCATGACCTGGGTCAGCAATTGGTGTCATAAAATATCCAGCATAGTCTCCTGGAATAACCGACAACACTCCGTATTCTGCTTGGTTCTCATATGTATCATTACATGCTTCTGCAAATTTAGCATGTGTCATATTACGGACAGTGAATCTTGAATCAGTCTCTATTTCAATATAAATTGGCGTATTACGAGTTCCGGTGAGAGTCACCTGAGCGTTTTCCTAATAAGGCTCAACTATGAACTCTTGAGTCTGATTAGCCAACCAGTCGACTGGCGGTATTATACTATCATATGATGTATATGTTAAGTTAACTGCACCTCCATAAGAACTATCATATTCTTTGATAGAACCTCCATAATAACCATCAGAACCAATATAGATATATTCTGAACCAGACTGGGAATCATAGAGTTCTATAGCGAACTTAGCCTTAAGTCCGTTCTTCATCTTGATATAAATATCGTGGGGATTAGTCTAGTCGTTCTCTCTCTCAACTTCAACCTAAGAGCACCATTCAACACCACTACCGCCCACTATGAATTTGATACATGGGCGAAATGTAATGTTCTTGAATCGAAATCGGACTTCCTTAGTATTTTCTATACATTCAATGTCACTGACAGTCACACACTAGTTATATTTGTATGGAACGTTGTCATTTAGAGAGTCAGTTTCTTTACATGAGAAACGACAAAGTTGTTTCACTTCGCCGTTGAAGCGATACATATGTTGTTCTCCTGTTGCGCTTGAAGTTTTCAGATATACTTTTAAATCTTCACAATGCGATAACTGCTAGTAAGTCAGCGTTTGACGACCATTAATGATGTAAACGTTGTTTATATTACTAGAACCGCCCAATTCATGAAGTACGTCGCCAGACACGGGCAATGTCTTATCGACCAAGTCAGCATAAGTACATATACGATTTGCCGTAGCGTAGTTACCATCACTACGCCAATCGCCAAGCGTCACATTAGGATTTTGTTCAATAACTGCCACAGTATTAATACTAGTTCGTTTATCTCTTCTATTTATCGAATCAAAGCATTACTTGTCTCTCTGATTTAGCATAAAAACAAAAATTAATAGCAGACATTATATGAAAAATTCGATAAATAGGAAAAAGAAGATAATTATTCTTTCTGACGATATTAATACAATGGAAATACAAAGACTTTTAACTATAGGAGGAAAAGCAAGAATTCCTAGTCAGAATCTCATTGAAGTTGGCAATGCTTCTAGAACTGCTGTCGACCTCGGTTTAACTATAATGTGGTCTGACTGCAACTACGGAGCCGGCTCACCGATTTCTTCTGGTTCATATTACTCATGGGGCGAATTGTCTACAAAAGCACGTTATCGCAAAAAAGACTATTCGAATATTGAAATGTCACAGCTTGATGACGCACATGATATAGTCGCTGCTTCATGGGGTAGTCCATGGCGCATGCCAACATATTCAGAACTTAATGACCTCATTACCAAATGCGAAAAGGAATGGGTTGATGAAGATTTATACAAAGGCATCCGGTTCAAGAAAAACGGAAATTCTGTTTTCTTCCCAGTAACCGGTTATATAGACGATCAAACTACGAAAAATAGTTCAGAAGTGTGGATTTGGTCAAAGTCACAAGATGACAAAGACGAAGCATATGCAATGAGAATATACAGAAACGGAGACACTATTCACGTATCAAGCGAGACAAGTCAATATAAGTATTACGGTTTGAATATACGACCAGTATGTCCTTCTAATGTTCCAGTTTCTTCTGTCATTGTATCTCCTCAGACGCTCGATATGTAGACTGGAGATAATAAGACAATACGTTGTTATGTCTATCCAGATTTTGCTTCTAACAAGAATGTAACATGGTCAACTGCTACATCTGGTATAGTAACTATATCTGAATCCGGAGGAAATGAATGCGTAGTGACAGCAGTAGCAGCCGGAACTGTATCTATTACTGCTAAATCACAAGCAGATTCGACTAAATCGGATTCTTGTACAGTCACTGTCACAGATGCTCCAACGCCACCAGTTGCAGTAACTGAAGTAAAAGTACAGCCCGTTTCGCTGAATCTGAACGTGGGTGCTGATAGTACACTTACAGCTACTGTAAAACCAGATAATGCATCAAACAAAAATGTTAAGTGGACGTCTGGCAATGAAAATGTGGCAACAGTAAACAGTTCTGGTAAGGTAACAGCAGTTTCTGCTGGATTTACTGTCATCACTGTAAAGACAGTCGACGGAGGATTCACAGATACTTGTTCAGTCACAGTCACAGAACCTTCTGGTTCTTGATTTTCTGGAGAACATAATGCATTGAAAAAGAAAAGACGACTTCTTTCCTTTCAAGGTCGTCTTTTCTTATTATTTCAATAAATTAACGTGAGAATATGTCAAAGATGTTTCTGTAAGTCTCATTCTATGGATCCCAGAGCATCAGCGTCTTGAACTTACGGTTCAACACAGCATCCTCGTCCATTGTCAGAGAACCAGTGATAACAACGTTCTTGGCTTTCAATTCACTTCCGATGCTGACATTGTTCATCATTGTATATCCATCTTTGCCAGTAACCTGAGAGCCCTCGTCGATGAAAAGTTCTTTAACTGTAGCAGTGCTAATATCTGCTGTTTCTATATTACCGTTCTTCGTCTAAAAATTATCACGGACAGTAAAGTTTGCAGTGTTGATATAAGGAACGCCTTCATTGTTAACTTCTCCGTACATCGAACCGCCAGAAGTAAAATTAACAGATGCGCAGACAACAGATGCCTGAATACGCTCACCTTGATTACCACTCTTATAGAAAACAAAGTCGCCAGACTCATTAGTTGTCATAAATCCAACAACATTATTCTCATCATCGATAACGTTGTAGTTCTTAGCCGTCATGTTGTCGAACGTTCCAGACTTACCCTCAATGACAAGACCACCTTCGTCGCGGATTTTCGTATCAACGCCGATTGCCGTTAGACTATCTTGCATAGTGTTAGTCTTCTGTGTCAGATTCAGAATCTCGTTCTGAACATCAGTATTGTTGATATACACATTCTGCACACGAATAGGAACGCGGTTTCCGTCAGAGTCTTCTGGCTGGAACTCAGCACCTTTAATCTGCAGTGTGCCAACTACAAGTGTATCATCGACTGTAGCCTGACTCGTGATGACATTGTCAGCGTAAACGTTACGACCCTGCTCGTTATCAATATTGATGACACGGTCGAAAGTCGTCTTCAAAGTATCAAAGTCTTCACGCAAATCATTATGCTCTGTACGGACGTCTTCCAACTGCGAATTCATAGTCTTCATGCTTATTGGCTGACTATTGCCACCAGTCATCACAGGAACAAAAACGTCTTCTGCAGTGATGTTGACATAACCAGAACCACCAGCAGCCTGGAACTCAATGCCATTAGCACCACCACCCATGACACCAGTAGTATTAGTTCCGTTTAGAACAACAAACCCATTTGCCTTGAGTTGTTTACTCTCATCATCATAGATAGTGTCCATCTTACCTTTGGTGTCAGTAGCCATCGCTGTAGTTGTCTGTAACTGCTGATTAGTAGCATCAAGGTCAGTCTGTAACGCACGACTATTGATGTCAGTCTGCATAGTATTCATACGTGCGTTATGCGTACTAATATCATTATCATGTTTATTCAGTGAATCTTTGACACTACGTGCTTCATCAGTCGTCTTGGGACGCAACAATACATCATTCACCCACACATTCGACAATGCAACTGCATCTCCAGTACCGGCAAACAGTGCTACATCATTAGTGCTGTCAGTAGGAAGTGCCAGTGCTGACTTAGCCTATGCAGTAGAATCCATGAACGTGTAACGCTCAGCCTGAAGTTTCGGGTGATACGTTCCCTGGTCGTCACGGTTCACGCTCAGAGCGCTGTTGAGACCGGCAGACAAATCACTGATGTTATTACCGATACGAGAAAGACTTGTCGACAAGTCATAAATCTCTTCATCATACTGTGTCGTCTTCTGATTGACAAGCGTCACAGTATCATCAGTAGTCTGCTGAATATTCTTCGTCTGAGTATTCAATGCATTTAACAATAATGCAAGGTCGTCAAGTTTCTTCTAGACGCTTATACTCTGCACAGTGACATTGCCGCTTGAGTCAGTCGTCTCCTGTTCATATGCAATATTCTCTGACAAGTGCTTGAAGTAAAGACCAGTAACACTGTTCTTATTTGCAACCGTGTCATCTAAGTGAGTAGTGACACCAAGAGCATCGAGTTTGTTCTGTACAGTCAAAACAAGTGCATCGCTGTTCACTTCTTCTATCAAATCAGCAATTTGATTGCCCGTAGCAAGTGTCGATGGGAATTCCATGATGACACTCTCACTCCAGTCAGAGCGCAACGGGTTGCTAGGATAACCGGCTTCAGATATAGAGCGGACCTTTATCTCGACTTTCTCACCCTTGTTGATGGCAATGTCAATCTGGTTGATATTCGTCTCAGTTCCATCTGCTATATTCTCTGCTTTCCATACGAACTGACCGCTGACAGGGTCAAGTACCTTTGTCTTCATCGGACCCTGTTCAACAACCCAGTCTGTGAATGTACCAGTATGTTCAGTGCCGTCAGTAGACGTATACGTGAATGTATTGAGTTGAGTAGCAGTATCATCTTCCTTGATATAGCGATAAGCAATGTCAAAGCCTATAATCTCTTCAGTCTGCGATTGAGTTTCATCAGTATACTAGAACTCAGGGATGTCGAAGAAACCACGGATGTGATACTTCGGATCAGCGATTACAGCGCTGTTCTCACGGACGATACTCTGGAATGACGAAACCAAAGTAGAATATGTTGTCTGAAGATTATTGAGGTCATTGATATTAGTCTCAATCTGCTGTTGCAGTGCATTGTACTTATACTGTTCAGAGATGCCCTGTGCTTCTGACTTCTGTGCAGCGATAGTCTGCTCTAGAGATGAAATCTGAGATTTCACACTCTGAATCTCAGCAGCAGTATTCTTGACCTGCGTAGTGTCAATGGCAGCATTAATCTGCGTGTTAATCTGAACTACACGGAAATCAGCACCAGCCAATGTCGGAGCATTAGGTGTATGACCGAACCATGCGGGAATCTTACGCTCACGATACTCAGCAATCATCAACTGACCCCAGTCCATGATATACTGTGCATAGTAGTTAGCAAACGGAGTTTCCTGTAATCCTGAAGTTCCCTCAAGAATGAGTTCGTCGCTCGAGAACTTCACCGGTGTCGACCATGTGTTTCCAAGCAGATTATAGTTTTCACTGATGCCCTTGAAGTAGATGATGTTGTACTCATGAGCACCGAATCTCACCTTAATACTCTTGTCACGGAACGGGTCCTGATAAAGAGCGAGCATAGAATACTGGCCTGGAGACTGTACACCACTCGTACGACGCATACGGACGCATTTGTTAGTCTGATCAATCTCCTGAATCTCAAAGATAGACTCTTGATATGATACAGTGTCGCCGATGCTCAGCAAGTTGTTCTGCCCTTGGTTGAGACCGTCACTCGAAATAGTGCTATATGTGATATTATCAAGATAGTACCACACTTTTCCGTTTCTTATTTCTGGGTCTCTTACGACCTGGAAGTCACCAGACAACTGATTAGAGACAAGAGGCATATTGACAGTCTCTTCATCCTCATAGTAAGGAACGCCGTTCTGGGACAGCACATTCTTCAGTGTCACATAATCGTAGTTATTCTGCGACAAATCACTCTCCCATAATGTACGAGCATCATTGTTCTCTGCAGACAATATAATGCGAGTTACTTGCACACGGTCTGCAGTGTCTTCAATCTGACCAGTCAAGTCAATGCTCACACGTGCTCCTGGAAACATCAGTTCCTCGAAGAACCAGTTACTGTCTACAGTAAATGTAGACGGGTCGACAAGACCAGTGATGCGGTCTGGCGTATGTGGAATCGTCGAGAGATGAACCGTACGACGGCTTCCGTCTTCAAGCGACACTGTGCCCTTGCCGACTGACAGCGCATTGAGTGACTGCTCAACTGCCTGGAGACGACGCACAACAGAGTCATACGACGGAATCTGATATGACAGCGTCTTGCCGTTGTCATCCGTATAGTCAAATGTCACATAAGCGTCATTGCTGACCATTGACTCCTGAACAGCACGCAGCATAGCTAGTTGATTGGCCTGCTGGTCGACCGTACGGTTCATCTGCTGTGAGAAACTATTGATATTTGTATTATTGCCTTTCATCTTAATATGCAGTTATATATTTGATTACGCTTGACCAAGTGGGACGCATGTCGTTCCATTGAACTGATAGATAGTGCCGTCTACTGAGTACATCTTACCGGTCGTACAGTCGACAGACTCACTCCAGTCATTTCCATCCCATGTAGCATATGTGTCAATCTTGTTCTTGGATGCACCACGTAAGTAGCGACCGGCATTACTTGGTTTCTGCTTCTTACCAGTTACTATGCCGTCTATCACGAGAACGCCCATCATCGCTAGCATAGCTGTTACTTGAGTCGTCACTGCGTCATTTACCTGAGCAGTAATGTCTACTTGTTCAACTGGATGGACTTCCTGGACGTCTTGTGCACGCTGTTGCTCAGCGATATCGAACGCAGATTGTATCTGTCTGACTATCTGCTGATTAATAAGATTCTGTTGTCCTTCAAGCGCCACTTGCAACTGTGCATTCACTTCTGCACTGACAGCAGTCTGGACGCTCTCGTTGACTGCCTGGTCAACACGCTCGTCCACAAGCTGCTGCATCTGGTCCTTGCGAGGCAGACGACCACGGCTTGCATTACGGCTCGTAGCACCGAATACGTACTTGCTGCGAATCGGACCGCCGATAGGATTCACTGTCTGAACATCACTTTCTACAGAAGACTTGCGAAGCAAAGGAGCAGCACCCAACAGCATACCGCTATCAGCAGAAGCACTGCTACTATACGTCTGAACATTCTTCTCTTCTGTACCGAGTACTTCGATACTAGCATCATCAACTAATCCGAGACGTTCTTTGAGGTCGTCTATCTCATTATCCACGTATTCTTGAATCTCAACTTTCGCTGCTGCTATCTAATTATCTACAACACTAAGTGTCTTAACAATAACATCATCCGGCAATCCATTGACTGTATTTGTCAAGTCAACTACTGCAGATTGCAGTGCCATATATCGGTCCTGAACAGCATTGATAGTATGCGAATTGAAATTCATCATGTCTACTGCCCTATTAAGCGTAGAAATGACGTCATTGAAGTCATTAACGTAAAGCGAGTTGCTGCTCGTCACGTCATCTATCCTCGCATCCGTATTGTCATATACAGACAATGTCTTGATGTTGACACGATAAGAATATGAGTTTCCGAAATAAGCCTGATAACCAGTCTGTCCGGCAAATGACTTCTTCTTCTTAATCGGAGCAAGCACATAGTCACCACTTCCGGTTCCACCATCCAATAAGACAAATCCGAACAAGTTAGTTGCCAATGGCTGCTTATACTCATCATCAAGGTCGTATACAGAATAGTACAGCAGAATAGCATTGAAATTGAACTCATTACGCATAGACATGTCGTAATCGAGAACAATCTTCTCATTCACTGTACCGGGATTGACCTTGCGGATGACTTTCTTGAACTGCTGCAAGGCATCGATGTTGACATCATCCCAAGAATTCACTGTAATAGTATCTTCACCTTCAGTCATATCAGTCAAGACAGCAGACAATGTCTGGAAGTCCTTGAGAATCTCAAAAGAATCCACAGACTCAGTGATATACTTTCCGCTGGAATCATCATCGTACTTTGCTTTGACGCTTCCGAGATAAGAGTAGTCTGTCTTCGAACGACCCTGGATAGTCTCAGGTCCGTTCGCCCATGTCGGATACGAAGTAGAAGCACGATAATTGGAGTCTTCATACGAATCACTTACTCTGAAGAACACAGGTCCGTTTCCGTAAGACGTCGGAATGCTGACATAAGTCTCATTATACATACCGAACTCAGTAGAAAGCGAATTGCCTGCATCTATCTGACCAAAACACTGAATGATGCGGTTCGGGTCCTGACAACGTGGAATAGTGCTGTCTGGATTGTCATCATGCACACTCTCTCGATATACACCTTCAGTTCCGGTAGCCTCGAGTTTGAGACCACACTTCTGCATCCAGTGCCAGAATGCCTTCTCAGACACAGTTCCAGGCTACGTGAAGTCATAGTCTGTCTCATTGAGCAATACTGTCTCGAAATTCATCAGGTAATTCTGAACGTCCAGTGCAATACGTCTCGACATACGCTGGTTAGCATCAGTGATACCAGTCAACGCTACGTCAGTGTCCGGAGTCACCGGCTTGAAGTTATTGCTGTTCAAGTTCAGAAGAGCAAAAGACGACAATGCTGCACCCTATGCAGAGTTATTGATGTTGAGCCCGATGTCCTCCTGAGCACTCTGGAAGACGTACAGCGTGCTGCCGGACGTCCTGAGTGGTCTGAGAAGCGGTGTCTTTAAAGAATTTGCCATATATTATATATTAATGTGATGTTCGTTTACTTCTTGCGTTGAGCGGGCTGCACACTCTAGAACGTGATGATACCAGGATTGCCGGCACGCATGATGCTGTTTCCGTCTACACCGGTCTCAATAGGTACGTATATGCGCTCTATACGTCCGTCTGCATTGAGATGATCGTGATATACCATGCTGCACAGACGGTCGCCTACCTGACACGTTCCCATATATAGAGGAATAACAATGCCTGCCTGTGTACGATAAGGCTGTTCGAAAATGAGCGTCTCGACAGTAGCATTCACGATGACAGGTTCTTCATCTCCACTTCCAGCCATGAAGAAGTTCGTCATATCATAAGTTCCGGAATTTGACGAACGTGCAGACTCATAGACCTGAGGTGATGCTACTGATACTGCTGGACGTCCGAAAGTCTGAGAACCGGAATACTCAGAACTATAAGGATGCTGCTAGTTAATGATTGTCTGAACGTCAGACTCGAGTTCGTCAACACGAACAGTGAGTTGCTAGATAGATGCATCAATGCGTGACATATGCTCGACAGTCGAAGCATCAAGACTCTTTCCACCGATGTTGATATTCCGGAAGTATCCCGTATGTGAACTGATTGTATTGTTGCTTACGTCAACACTCAGGACTGGTTGTCCACCCTAGACGTACGTAAACAAAGTAGAGAACTCCTGTTCTATCATGTCGTTGTTATGGTTCATGATTCCAGGAAGATTCCCTATCATCGTATTGATGGAAACATCAAGTAATGTATTGTTCATTATTGCTCAGTAAGTGAAAACATTTCCTTTATTTATTTCTGTATTATCCGAGTTTTGTTCGTTCGTTTCCACTTTCTTTTTCTTTCTTTCTATCAGATCTAATTTTTCCGTTTAAAGATTTATAATTTTTCTCTCTTCCTCAACCCCTAACCCCTAATTTTTATACGAGGCGTCTCAGAAAAAGTTTACGAATATGGAGAAAAAATTTCAAAATATTTTTGAAGAAGACGAAAATGCTCTATTTCTGTATAATAAGTAAACGAACTTTTTATATTAAGAATGGAAATTAACGAATTGAAAAACGGTTGCGTATATGTCTGCATGAAAGGCGTTATCAAGCAAATGTTTATGTATACTAACACTGCTAAGGACGATGAGCACGCATATTCTCTGCTTATTGAGTACACTCCTGATGCAAAGTATCCATATGTTTACTGTGGAAGTGTGGGACCGAAATTGACTCTTGAAGATTTGCGCACAGCAGACTTAGAAGAGATTGCTGATTTCTTCGCAGAAGCACAAAAGAATGATTATGCTTACAATAGGCAGAACAAGAAGTGGACGTCTGCTGTCGATGCAGATGTCGTAGTAACTCCCAAATATAATGCGAATTATTTTTCAAAATTCAAATCTTTGGAGAAAGGAAACGCATATGAGTTCATTATCCTGGACGACAGAGAGAACGGGCATGTCGGAATCATCGGTGAAGTTGACGCTGTAACAGAAGATACAGTGAAACTAGCTGCATGGGCTTATAGTTCAGAGCCTGAAATAATTCGTGCTGCATCTGATATTATCGTTGTTGAAGTCAGTGAACTTCAGCCTGAGAAATGGTACAAATTCATGTCTTGCCGTAGTCGCAGTCTCCGAGAAACTGTCAAAAATATGACACCTGTTATAATAGAAGAACCCGATGATGAAAAGCGAGAAGAACTCAACAAGAAGCAAGATGCTTTAAGCGAAGAACTGAAGTTGGTCGAACACATATTTGCTAAGCGTATCACAGAAGATGCATCCGAAGGACGTACGACTATTGTCAAGAAGAATGATCGTCTGTTCGTATTCCCGTGTCCAGAGAATGCTAAACTAGTTCAACAAGAAGCATATTGCGAAGTGACAGATATTGTTAAGATGATGGTGAACGACTTTGATAATCTTCATACAGTATTCGGACACAACAATGTCATGGAGTTTACAGATTATGAACATTCAGTAAGTACAATTCATGATATGAATCACATTTCTGCTGAAGAAACAGTAACTGATACTGTTGATAACGGAGTTGTTACTGAAGTTAATGAGCCGGTTAAACAGCAAGCGTTAAATGATTTTGACGGTTTGAAGCCTTACTTATTCGAGAATGGCATCGAAGCTGCTGAGACTATCGACGTGGAAGACGACAATCAATATATTATCATTGTCCCGACGAGTGCAGACAAGGCTGAGATAACGCTGACAGACGACCCACATAGCATCTTGCACTCCCGTCATCTGTTAGGAAAAGAAGTTATTGTCTATGGTCCGATTAAGAACAACTACTATGCGAACATCACTGATGCATTCGTCAACAGCACATTGATATAAATCTACATTATAATAATTCAAGTTTATATTTCACTGATGCAGATATACACATCATATTTCGCCAACTTAAAGACGCTCGAAGAAGCGGGAATCTACTGCGTGTCGATATGCAGCAAAGTTCCAGACTTCTTCGAGGGTCCGAACTTGGAGTCTGTAGCGCCTAACAAGTCTATTCTCTATGAGTACAAGAACTCAGAGCAGACTGATGCTGACAAGGAACGCTATAAGCAGCGATACGAAAGTGAGGTATTATGTGCATATAGGTTTCATCCGGAGTATCTGATTGACAGACTTACGTATTTTTCTTCTGTAGAAGGAAACAAGGACGTTGCGCTGTTGTGCTACGAACGTCCAGAGGACTTCTGTCACAGGCATATATTAGCAGATTGGCTCAATGAACGATTGGACGTCAACATCATAGAATATCCGGATTATCCGAAAGCAAAAGACGTCAAACCATCATCGAAGAAACAAGAAACAATTTACGAACTGAACACATTATTTTAATTATATGGATAGACAAGAAATCATAGCAACTATCGAGCGCATCAATGAAGAGCGTTTCAAAGAATTGAACGGACGTAGCATCATTTCTGTGACAAAGATTCCGGAATATGTCTCGACGCCGTTTGACAAGGAGGGTCAGGCAAAGGCATGTGAGCAGAAAGGCAAGGAAGACCCGAACTACAAGTATGCCGGCATGACTGCTGCAGAAATTATTGAATCATGGGACAACAAGTCTGCGGAGTCGCGCAGATACGGTTCTCTTGCTGACGAGTATACGGAGCAGCGTTTCGAGAAGACTCCGGAAGAGATGGAAATCTGGAAGTTGGACAATAACTTTGACTACGACGAGCGTCTGAAAGGAAACTGCATCGGATTTGAAGAATTCGTCAGCGACTTATCTCAGTTCGGATATGAATATGTCGGACGTGAAATCACTGTATACGGGGAGACTGACAAGGGAAATGTCGTCATCGGTCGTATAGACTGTCTGTTCCAGCATCCTGAGCAGCAGAAGTTCCTGGTCGTCGACTGGAAGACTACTGATGAAATCAAGACTGAGTCATGGCGTGACAGGAGAATGAAGGGTCCGGCATACATACTGCAGGATTGTGACTTGTCGAAGTATGCGATTCAAGTCCAGACATATGTTAGCGATTTAATCAAAACATACGGATTGACTGATGAGAAGCATATCGGTTGTGCCATTGTGAATCTGAGAAAGACCAGTGACGGTCCCGGTGGAAAGCATTATATCGTCTATAAACCGAAGAACGAGTTCTCGCATCAGCTCATTGCTGACCTGGTAGACTTCTCAGTTAATAAACGTCGTCTTGAGAAGATGATAGCAGAGAAAGAAAAAGCATCAGGTGCCGTAAATGAACCATCGGGCATCGTTTCGTAAATAAGATTCTGTCACATGCAGCCAGTAACATACACGGACAGGCATGATGTTTGAGATATCATAGAGTCCGGTCATCTTACGAACATGTGATGCTTTATCGTACTCTTGTTTGCATATTCGGTTAGTGCCTCTATTAAGAAATTTGTTGTTTGGTACTTCTATGTTATAAGTGTAGAATGGCACTTTCATCAGAGATTCGAGAATAGTACGCTTGATACGGAAGTCGCTACGGACGTCCTGAAGTTGAATGTAGAAAAGGAACGAGAGACATTGCGGCAAGTCGCATTTTACACTATGACAATGATAATAACTGGGGATATGTCCGACCCATCGTCGTTCTCCGAACTCGTTAAACTTATAACGAATGGGAACCAGCGTGAAGTCTTTTTCAATTAAAGGCATAGCGACATGCTCGACATACTCATGAAATGCTTTGACGACTTGGTCGACTGGCTGCTGGACGTCTTTAAAGTCCCATATCCCGTAGAAGTTTTGGTAGAATGCATCTGACGGCCATTTATAATAGCGCAATGCATTGCAAGTCGTCCGTTCAGATAACTCACCAAGGGATTCGTCATTGACGACCCAGTCATGCCAGCAAGAGTACTTACGTTCATTCATGAATACAAAGGTACAAAATTTCTTTGAAATTTTTATAGTCAACAACAATGTTTTAGCATAATTTAATATAAATATCAAAAAAAGTTGCAGTTAATATTAAACTTTTTCCGGATTATTCCGTATACATAAGTAGGAACCAAACGAATCGATTCATAAAAGAAACAGTGGAAAAAAGAGACTTAGGGCAATTCTAGAATGTCGAAGGCATCAAAGTGAACAAGCAAGGCCGGCACTACGTGAGCAATCCGTATCTGTTCAGAGAGATGCTGAAGTCGAAGGAATAGGACTAGTTGACCGACGACGCAATAAAGATGTTCTAGTTGATGATTGACAACATCTCATCCAAGAAGATGTACAATGACGAAAACCTCCGTGAGGATTGTAAGGCCGGCGCAATGATGGACGTTCTGCTGTACTGGCGCAGTTTTAATCCAGAGAAGTATGACAACCCGTTTGCCTACTTCACTTCGATTATCATCAACGGTATGACGAAGGTGTTCAATGCTTATATGAAAGGCGCCAAGTCGTACGAGACGATAAGCCTAGACAACAACATCCATTCATTATGAAACGAAAGAATAAAAGAGAATAATATGCCGACAAAGAACATTGATAGAGCGCTTTTAGACAAGCTGGCAAAAGAAGCTGGCAAAGAAATGAAGAAAGAAGAAGTTGCTGTTAAAGAAGGCCTGGACTTGAAGGAGTTTGCTGATGCACAGCTCAAGGTAGTACGTGATATTCCGGAATTCGCCTATGGCGACAGTGCCGGCCCTATTCCGGGTGAGAACATCACAGAACAGTTCGAACAGTTGCGCGACGTCGACAAGGACAGCGCAGCAGACAGGCTGATTGCTCAGAACGCACTTGTGAAAGCACGTAATGAGAATGCGGCGACAATGACGCCCGAAGAACGCATGCTGAAGCGTCAGCAGATAGTCGACCAGTTGATGTACCAGGCTGAGGAAGCATACTTCCTTGAGCACAGGTTCGTGATGGACGGCCGTACGAAGCGTAGGACACGGGCGATGATTGAGAGAAACTATGACAAGGGACGCTACCGTCCAAGGACGTCCAAGTCTAGTTTGAATGGTTAAATCCGGACGAAGCGAGCAAACCAAATGAGCATATCTTCTGAAGAAGAATGAAGTCCGGACGAACGTAAGTAATATGCGTGTAAAGATGGGTGCGTGGTTCGTTGAAACTGCACACCTATCTTTTTTAAAAGAAGATTTTAAAGTACAATGAACAAAGAAAATACTTTCATCGAGCAGTTATCAAGCGGAGTTACTTCAATCATAAACGAAGAACTCGGTCGTAAACTTGCTATCTGCATAACAATCCCACGTGACATCACATGGAAAGAATACGAGCGTGAACTTGCAGCAGTTGCGGACGGCTCTCAAGAGATGCTGTTCCGTTTACCCGGACGTCCTCGCAAAGTCGATGTTGGCGACCGATGCTATGTGTGTCACAGAGGATATATCATCGGATGGATGACGATAACTGGCATAGAAGATTGTCCCGGCGGGTTCACATGCACGACGACTGGAACGAAGTGGCCTCCAGGCATATATCTAAAACGTTCGGGTGAGTTTCATTACTTGAAATCCAGACGACCGATGGCTGGATTCCAGGGTTTCAAATACATAGATGTAATTGAGTGACTATATTATCAAAGAGCGTCTGATTGGGACCGAACAATTGGTCTATAGAAGAACGAATTGTTTCATGAGCGATGAACGCTGGCTTTAAATCAAAGGTCAGCGCTTGCCATTTTAAAGCGTGTAGTTCATAAGATGTGACAAGCATTGTCAGCACAAGCGTATCATTGTTGTGCACGAATACTGAAGTGCGTTCAGAATTCGGAAATGTAAAGTAGTCGCTGTTGTTGACATAACTCTCAACTTTGATGTCAGCGCTCTTGTTCAAGACGTATTCATATGCACCATCTTTGAAAAGAAATGCTGTTGATTTCCTATAATGCACATTGTTCAATGTCTGAACTTCACCGATATAGTTGCAATCAAGACGTCGGACGAAACAGTCATTGCACATGTGCTGTGCAATCTTTTTCTCAATGACATCTGCCCATGTTGCTTTACTGAGAGACAAGTGCCAGTGTGCATCGGCTAATGCCTTGAATTTATTATATTCGCTGATATATTGATGGTCGAATAATTCGACGTGATTCGTCCATGAATCGTAACGAGGCAAATGGTGTCCGTTAATCAAATAATCGATATTGAGTTCAGCATGTAAACTCTCTAATAATTCGAATAATACTTTAATAGAATAATAACTATACGGCTTGAATTCGAAAGCAATGAAGATTATCTTCGTGTAGTGATCGAAGTTGGGTTTTGCTTTGACAATACGATAAAAGTCCCGATATTTCTGAGCACTGAATGCATCTTTTGTTACATTGACTCGTTCGACTTTCATTCTATTGCCCCAGAAATATTCTATATTCGGTAACATTCTGAACATGCGAAGAACTAGATTCTCGACGAATGTGCAGTTACAAACGTGACTGTGTAACGAAAGTACGTTCGGATACTGTACTTTATATGGAGACAATTTCTCTACCTCAACAGTTTGCTGTTGAGCGTCTTGAATCGCTTCTTCAAATATGTCATCATAATAATTCATGTCGCAAAGATAAGAAATCTCTGCGACATATACAAACAATGAACAAACTTTTAATATAAATTAAACTATGAGATGAGACAATTCATAATATATCTCTTCCATATCGTCAATTTTCATATGTTGGAATACTGACTTTAAACCGTCGACGAATCCTTCTACTGTATTATCTTTTTGAATCTTATATTCGAAGTAGACGTATATTGGAAAACCGTCAACAACGTGACTCAAGAAGCCAAGCATGATAGTTCTTAATTGTTCGTGCCAATACATACTGACTTGATGTGTATTGATAGTCGAATGAACAAATTTGTTGTGTGTCTTCGGATTTGTAGCACGAAGTCCTTCTCCACACAAAACTTTGATACCAGCATGCAATCGCCAGAATTGACTTCCTGGAACAACTTCCTGGTCGCTCAGCAATTCAGCAGTCTCTATCGGCCATCTCAACATTTGAGGTTTATTACCAGTAAGTTGCATGAAACCATTGATCCTACAAAACGTGATGCAGTCGCCAATATATAGTTTATTATCAAGTTTTTGAACGAGAACGCTTGGGTCATAATCAGGAAGCCAACGTTGGAACAAGTCGAACGTGTCGTACAAGAATCCGAGCATCTTGCTGGCGTCCTGTCTAATGAACGTAGAGACATCGAAATTATCGAGCCAATAGTCAGAAACGATATAAGCAGCGAATATATTATTGATGTAATACAAGTACTCATCAGAACCACTTGGATTATAATCGATAATGAAATCTGAATTCGTCTACTCTATTCCTTCGCAGAGAAACTTGAAGAAATGAAAAGTCTCTTTGAACGTTCGAAAGTTGCAATCGAACGAAAGTGCTGCAAGACCGTTCTCAGGTAGCATAGAACCGTTGAACAATTCTGGTTCTGCTTTTCTCAAATGCAGTTTAACATTGCTGATTTGGAAGAAGTGTCTCAAACGTTTCTGAAAACATTCAACGAAAGTGCTTAATGATGGAGTGAACTTACTCTTTCCAATCTGAATAAGCCACCACTTACCGTTGTCTACAACAGAATCATCATGCTGCAGAACATCTTGCATATTTTCTATGTCGTCTAGATAATCTTCGTTGATTCTCATAACTCATCATTCTTACATTTACCAATACGCTACTTCGCCAACTGCTTGGTCGATTTGTTCGAGTTCTTCATCAGACAACTTGTTATAATAAAACTTCTTTAAATCGACTTTCATCTGTTCCATGCTATCTAATTCACCTTCTCGTACATCTTCGTCTGCTGCTATCGGACACGTCAAGTCGACGAATAAAGGAGAACCAGCCCACAACCCACAGAAGTTTATGAAACGAACATAAGTATTGGAACCATCGCACTTGTAGAATGCACGAGAAGCGAGCACCTTTCGCTTAGCATCACCGAATCTCTCAGAAGGTAATATCTTCAGCCATCCTGGTTGAATAATACACTTCTCCGGATACAGACCCTTTGCCTTGGCATTGACGAAACGTCCAGACATATCAGGAACTTCCAAGAACCCGCCTCCGACTTCTTCATCAGAACGAATACCAGTATTTGAGATAATGAAAGCGAAGAGTCCGGTTATATTTAGAACCTTGTCTGCTTCTAACCAGCATTGTTCAATCTCCAGTTCTGGAAGGAACACACAGAACAACTTCAATATCTCCATCAGGACTGTAGCAGCTAGCGGCTTCTCACGAGGAAGATATGCAATATCTTTAAAATAGTCGCTTTCAGCCCATTCGTATCCAGCCATAATGACAGCATACAGATACTTCACTTGCAGTTGAATCTGTTCATTGTCAACGACCATCCAAACTGGAACTTTGATATTCCAGATTGCGTTGATGAGATGACGAATGAAGTTGTATGCACGCTTTCCGTTTCTGAAATTTGTGTCAAAACTCAACACACATTTAATGGGCATGTCAATCTGATAATCTCCTTCTAAAGTAGAGACTACTGCACCGTCTGCATTTTCATATGCTTTGACTATCTTGACATTATCAACGTCAGGGAAACGACGCAACAGACGTTTGATTCGAAGTGCGTTATCTTCAGGTCCTGTGAAGCAAATCATAAACTTGCCGTCTGCTACATCAGTGTCTGCGTTCTATGTTATCATATCCCGACTATCTTCTGCATCAAGGAAATCTTCGTTTATTCTCATAGTTTAATCTGTAATCATTTTTAAGACGTCTTCTGCATTTTGTCTACTGCTGAAGAATATGACAAGTGCATAATGCAATGTACCAATCGACCAGTCCGTCTCTGCTTCATCGAGAATGATATTCTCCATCGGATGAACTCCGAGATATAGATACAGATATTTCTGACTAATAGACAATCCTTCAGTAACAGCACCAGTTGTTGCACTTTCTATCGTATGATATTTACCAAGCAGCGAATCAATATTGTACGAATTCACTTGATAGTAATTCTATATTGACTCTCCTATAACATTATGCTTAAAGAACAAGCAATCTTCATTACCGAACTGCTCTTTTATCTTATTAAGATTCAATGTCAGACCTTCAACGTCAGGTATGTTCGTGTTATTCATGAATGAAATATATCCGTCTTGAAGTTGCTTTATATAATTAAGTACTTGTATACGGAAATCAACATCATCACGAAAACCAGTAATGTTACGTAACTGATAGACAACATTGCAATTACCGAGAATTGCCTGGCAGAATCTCACAAGATACTTCCATTCGTTCTTAGTTGAATTCTTCTTTTTGAGCAAGAAACTTTGTATTTCGAATGGGCGAAAGATAGAATATATCTTATGTGAATCGTTTTTTACGTAACAAATATCACACGCAGAATTCTTGATGCGAACGACACGACACAGCAGTTGCATTACAAAGCGTAAAATCTCATTGCAATTATGAAACTATTGCTTGACACCAAAACTGATTTGTGCTTCAGTATTCTCAAGCATGTCTTCTCTTGGTCGTGAATATGAAATAATCTGAGGACAATTTTCGCAAACGGCTATTGTATCACGCAGCATGACAGCAGTGTCACGACGTGTGTTATGCTTGTCGAACAATTTAGTATAATCATAAGTAATGATAAACTACTCATCGAACTAAGTCGTATCTGGTAGTGTACCATCATTAGTAACAGTCATCACGTCAGACTGCTCTGTGTCGAGAAAATCTTCAAACAACTTCTGCGTCATGCTGTATTTATCGCTTGTTGTGCAATAACACGTTATTATTTGTTGTGCAGTTGCACGTCTTTTAATAATCAATGAGACCTTCTTCCAGCATCTGGTCATGGTCGTTACACAACTGCTCGAGTTGCAAGTCGTCTAACAAGACACTGACGGCTTTGCTGATTTTCAAACAAGCTTCCAACTTTCCGGTTTCATGAGGGTCGTCTGATTTTGTATTCACTTCGTTCTTCACATAGTTATTAAGAAAGTTCATTACTTTCCCAACAACATTCATTTCTCCTTTAATGAAGAAACCGTATTCTTTTTCTGACATTTTGATCTTGACTTCCATATTGACATTAATTGAAATTATCAATCATTTACTTCTTTATACCAACCGTTTCGAATATACTCACCAAAGTCATCTGTCCAGCATCCATCTAATTCTAAGAAACGCTGATAACGTGCCTTTGAACGTCGCTTCTGCGCCGTTAAGCGTTTTGCTGGCACATTCTCTTCTGACAGATTGCTTAGTGCTACGACACCTGATATAATGTCTATGTTGCAGCAAAGCGTCCCACAAACTTCGCACGCTTCTCCAGTTATGACAGCCGGACGTCCTTCAGGATTCTCCTGGTCGTTGACCCAAGAGTAGTAATACACTTTCTTTCCTATTTTGACGTCTTGTATTTTAAGACCAATAACAGTTCTTTCTCTCATAATCTTATTTGATATAATCGACTAATTCGTATTCATACATGCGGAAAGTGTCAATAGCTGGTCTTTTAGTATGAATATTCATAAGTCCGCTGTCTTCCCACTCTACTTCTTCTATTGGATAGCCCTTGAAGCGAAACTCTATAATGTGACATTGTGTTGAATACCAAGCAAATGCATTTAAGAATTCAGCACGACAATATTTGTCACGGAGATGCGCATTACACGGCTCTTTCAAAGCATTTTGATATGCTTCTTGAAATATGCTATCACATAACTTGTTCAATCGAAGCCATGCATCAGTGTATTCGTCTTTGTACATTGCATTAAACAACGCTACGCACGGATTCTTATCACCCGCTTGCATAATTTTCTCTCTACTGTCCATATCAAATAATTGTACAATTAATTAATCGATTAATCTCTCCTTTCAAGAAATGTTTGACATGCTGCTCTTTAGTGAGCGTCGCTTGACGCTGTGTGACTGCCTTGATATGTAGCGATGCTTCTTCTAATAATAAATCTTCCGGCATATCATATATTGCTTTCAACTTAATAGTCTCAAATAAGTGCGATAATTTGTCATATATGCCAGACGTCTTGAGTTTCAATGACACAGTTTGAATCAGATAGTCAATATAATCATTGATTGACTCGATAAAGAATTCGTCTGCTTCTTCTATCGTGCTAGTGATATAAGAATTGTATTCAAGTGTTCCGTTCATGACGTCTTTCATATATTTGAAGTCACTAAACCCGGTTGTGTCCTTTGTAGTCAGAAATCCCTGCTGCATAAACACAGACGTCATATATATCGAGAATGCAAAGTTGTCGTTATAATCATCTTGCTCATTCTCTAAGACAGTTTTAATGTAGTTAAACAACTTCAGATTTGTAGTGAGTTCATTATTGAAGTCGTATAAAAACTGCATCGCAAAATCATCACTGTCACGATGACGAGGATGAAAATGCGTCAATATGAATGTCTCGTTATCATCTATATAACGCTCTATCTCTTCTTTCTTTGCTCGACGCTCTGTTTTGCTGAAAGTCATCATGACAAAAGCCGGCGCATTTATGAGTCTGACGTCTTTAAACATATCGACAACTCCCATTTCTTTCAACTTGTCGTAATACTCCTGATTGAAGACGTTCGAGTACTTCGTATCATTAGAGAATTCAGCAATATTAGCATCATTTCCGTACATATCATATATATGGATGAACTCATAGATAATAATCGAACTAAACGAACGCTTCAACGGAAGATTATTGATATAGACGTCGATAATAATCGAGTCGTCCAGCAAGCCCTGGTTCTCTTCACTGCGCTCTTCGACAGACAATGCACCCAGAATATCAGAATCGAAAATGTATCTGAAATATATAGCATGAACATTTTCTTCTGACTCGTCATTAGTCAGAATCATTTCTTCAGTGTTTGAGTCATACGACCACCCGGTGAAATGAATCTTGTCAAAGCCATACTTCAATTTAAGAACATTGAACGAGTTACTCGTGATGCTGAATTGCAAATCGAACAATAACTTTCCGAATGCAACGACAGCACCATCGAACTTCTGCTTTAGAAAGTTCTCTTTGATGAGATAGTATCTATGAATACTATCATACTTATATCTGGGTGTTGATGTTATCATATTCTCAATATAATTTTGTGAAAGTTTCTCCTAAGAGTTCCTTATTTAGTTTCCAAGGTATGCAATGTGTATATGTATTACCTCCGACTACTGTGTATGACTTTCGAATGATTCCCCGTTCGGTCATCTTTCTGGACATGCAGCCGAATATGGCAGGCGTCCACATTCCGTCACCGTTACAAACCAACACTTTCGTACAGAACGGTTTGAAGTATTTCTGCTCTTCTTCGTCTGTATAGTATTTAGGAAGTGTTGGATGTATCTGTGCGACTTCGTATGGGTTATATATAATAGGTTTGTCTGGTATGACAATAGATGAAACCGTTTTTATATCGTCGCTCTTTTCTAATTTTGCAAACATAATATCTGCTTCCTTCAAAACGTCAATTCTATTATGTTCAGCATCACTAGCACTCAAGTGTTCAATCCTACCAGTATGTATAGCATCATGATATTTTTCTAGTTCTTCATTGGTCATACGTTTGACTATCATATTTTCAAATCTGGTCAAACGATAGGCTTCGCCAGTTTTATAACCCAAGAATGATGTTTCAATATCAATATGATTGTCTTTATCAAAAGCCACACATGCAGTCGTCCAGCATATGTCATCAGTCGTTTTTGATATGCAGACATATTTGAACAAGAAGCCGCTTCCGTCTCTGTAAGTCCCTTTGAGCGGCGTTCCGACGGGCAGTCTCTTGACATATTCTTTTGATAGACCGTTATATGAAAGTTTTGTTTGAGATTGTACTATCATTGCTATTATTTAAATTTTGCTGCAAATATACAAAATATTCTTCTTATAACAACTATTTCGATGCATACTTTAACGTTTTTTAATACAGAAAAACGCCTTTAGTGCATCGACTAAAGACGCTTTTGTCATTTCAACCATGTTATTCCATTTAAACGAAACTCCCATCCAACACACTCATGTACAGTTTCTCTGCCTCCGATGTGTTCTCGAACAATATAAAAATGTACGTCCTTGTAGAATTCACAGCCAGCGTCCAATATTGCTTGACGTTCTTTCTCAAGCAGTTTCGGGTATAGTCTGTCGCGTAGCACTTCATTGCTGACATCTTCACTATAGAATTCTGGCTGATAACCTTCTTTACGTCCGTAGAGTTTCAGATACTTCTTCTTGTACTCTAATTGTTCATCAGACGGAATCTCTACACAGAAAGTAAAAGTGAATATCATCGCTTTTGAAGTATTAATCAGCAGACGCATGCGTTCTATCATCTCACGCCATTCTTCAGCAGTGAAATAAGTGCGCTTGCGTTTCTTCATAAAGATAATGCTTCTGCGAGCCTGATTTGAAGAGAAGTCATTGTTATGCAGACGATGACCGTTTCCCAATGCATAGCATCCGGTTCCTGGATACATCTTCCACATGTTACGCTCACACTGCATCAGACGTGAAGCAAAGAAATGTGAGTTCGACGTGTCTTTATTGATAAATTCCCAGAATGACTCAGGCGACTTGATGTCTTTCCATTTTGCAAGATATTCGATGCGCTGATTCTGAACTTTATCTGGTGTATTCTCCGCACAATGCTTAGCATAAGATTTCTTGCGACGTTCAAGTGCTTTGACGTCGACCGGCTGCTGACCTTTCGGCTTATGATTAAACTTCGACATAACTTCTTCCTTTATAAAGTAGAGAAGAGAAATCCAGTTACCCACTGATTTACTTTGTTCACAGTTGTTCGGGCGCACTCTTCTGCTGATATTTGTGCTATTCTATTCGGCTTTCGCGGACGTCTTGCAAGTGTCGTGACCCCAGTCTCCCTTTCGCTGGACGTCTCTCCTCTGCTATATTATATATTTTAAATGCGGTTTTGTCTATAGTTAAGTCCAAATTTGCAAATCGATATTCAATAACTTGATTATATTTCGTAGTGTTTCTATTCCAAATACACGACCGCTGAAGTGCATGTCATTCTGATAATTGTCTGCTTTCAGCACATGCTGTTCTGAATTATATTGCACACACCAAAGAATTGCACTGCAATCTCCGATTGCTTCTCTATGCCAAACATTCGCATCTTCATCATATATAAAGTCATTCAACTTCCATACTAAATCAGGGTCGCCTTCCTCACCGTTTATCGTGTCAATGTCATAGTCAATGTCATCATCACCGATGTCGACAGCACTATTGGGATATTCAGAGAATTCTGATGATAGCATAATGACAGTTTCTTCATCACTAGCATGACGATGATTATCAAAGAGACGTTTGTCCATACGTCCCGGTGTTCCGAAGAAGTCATTGCTGATAGACTGATAACGATGCTGACAGACGTCATCTATGACGCCATACGTTACGACATATCCATTATAGACTGGCAACCAGACTTCATCATCACTTGGAAGTTGCTGTAACCTATTAATTAATTCTTGATTTCTCATGCTATATTTATAATGAAAGCGACCCAGATTTCTCTGAGTCGCTATTCTTTGTGAGTATAACTTTAACGTACTGTAACTCTCATTCACTCTACAGTGACGATAGCTACACGACCAGAAGCATCGCCCTTAGCGCCGAGACCCTCTGCAGAAACGACGTTCACGCCTTTCTTAGTCAGATAGTCACAGACTACAGCAGCACGCTTCTCACTGAGACGCTTGTTGTACTCAGCAGTTCCCTCTGGAGATGCAGTAGCAACAACTTTAACATTCTTAGCAGTTACACCATCGAGAACAGCCTTAGCGTCGTCAGTCAGCACACTTGAATTCTGTGCGAAGAATACAACAGTAGTCTTCTCGATAATCTCCTTAGCAGATTCTGCAGTTGCTACGGCATTAGTTGCCAGAGGCTGATTTGCGAGAGCCTTACGCAGAGCGGCAATCTCAGCGTCTTTCTCCTTGCCCTGCTCTTCCAGGTCATTAATCTGAGAAGCATAGATACCGTTCTCACGGATAATACCCTCGACATCGTACTTCTGGATGTAACGCTTGCCGTTGCTAGTCTTGAAGTGATAGATAAGACCGGCAGTCAACTGACCGACAGCATTATGCACGTCGAGTTTACCAGCATTCTTAACATTCCAGATAATAGCGGGCTGAATATTGATTGTCCAAGCACGGTTCTTGCCGATGTTGAAGTTCAGATTCAAACCAGCCTTAGCCAGCACATCATCATAACCCTTTGCATTAGCAACATAGGTATGACCGTAACCTACACCACCGAGAGCCTCAACCTCGAAGAAACGAGGCTTGCCCTGATACATGAACAGAGCATTTGTCAGGTTGAAACGACCGTCTACAAGTACGTTCAGCTGGTCAACAGCAACACCATTGCAGAAATGATTAGCCAAGTCGTTCCAGTTACGTACATTATTAAAACCGGTAACACCCTCGATGGTCAGACCGAACAGAGGAGTCAACTGCTTGTTGAGTTCAAGTCCGGCAACAGCACCCTGAGGTGTATTCCACTGCTTAAGATTAGTCTGAACACCACCACGAGCACCGATGCTCCAGTTGTCCAGGAACGAACTTGAACCCGCATAATTCTGTGCGCTCATGCTGACAACAGCAAAAAGTGCAATTACAAAACTAATAATCTTTTTCATCTTCTTTGCTTTGTTGAAAATCTTTTCTTTTTCGTTTTTACATTTTTAAAGAGGGATAGCCGACTTTCGACCACCCCTCCTATTACTTAGTTAAAGTTCACTCGTTGCAGATAGCGCTGTCTGCTACCTCGACAGTGTCTACTGAATCCACTACTTCGATGGAGTCAATAGCAGTTGTGTCAACAGCGGTAGAGTCAGCGTTTTCGCTGCTAGCGGTCTTCTGACCGCATCCAACCAATGCAGTCATCATTACGGCTGCAACAAAAATAAAAATCTTTTTCATCGTTGTTTTATATAAATCGGAGTTGCTTTATTGCTTCCCCTCATTTTCATCATACGCTTTATTTATAATTTTGTCTGCAAAATCAAGTGTAATTATTTCACTTTTTCTTTTAGACGTTATATTTTTTGACTTGGGTCAAGACGTCCATATTTGTAATTTGGTAACGCACACAGTTCACTTTTTCAACGACTTTTTCTTGTCTGACGCTGTTTTCTTCTTAGTGTCTGCAGTCTTCTTGGACGTCTTAGCAGCACTGTCTTTCTTAGCAGTAGCAGTCGCAGTCTTCTTGTTAGTGCTTCCAGGTTTACGACCTGGTTTCTTCTTCTCGACTTTCGGTCCATCTTCTGCAATATTTTCTGCTGCATCATCAGCATCAGTTGTTACATCATTCAACTGCAGACCAGCCGGTGCTTCTGTGATAGGCGCTTCAATGAAATCCAGTTCGGGAGGATCGAGACTGAACTGCTCATCGTCCAGGAAATCGGGTCTAACCTCAGTGTCAACGTCATTCTCTTCTTCTGTGTCTGTGAACGAGATACCTGGAATCTCAGGCTCTTCTTGCTGCAATTCAAACCATAATGCAATATAAGTCATATCACAGTCAGTTATTTCATCGACGGGAAGAATAGCTGATTTACCGTCAACAGACCACCCGTTGAAGTCATATCCTTCTTTAGTTACATGAGGAGCTGAGACATCCATACCAGCAACACCGGTTACAGTCTTAAGTACTTCATCACCGTCTTTGAATGTAATAGTATATTCTGGTTCTTTCTCAACTTCTGGTTCAATCTCATCAATAGAATCATACTTCTTGAAGTTAGTTAAATTTACGGGCTTCTCCAGAACGTCTGCTTCGTCTTGCTCATCATCTTCATCGTCAAACAACTTGACGTTCAGCGGTGCGGGCTCTACGTTCATCTCCGGCTTTACATAAGGCTTCTTGCTGTTCTCAGCAACTTCTTTCTCTTTAGCGGGTTCTGCTTTCTTCAGTGCTGTACGCTCTTTCAGTGCTTCCATCTGATTGATGTAAGACTGATTGTACTCGCGCATTTGGTCGACAAGTCTGCTCTCGATAGAATGCTGTTGCATCTTTCCGATTTGCTGTTGCAACTGTGCCTCGTGCGTAGGACGCACATAGACTTCCGGTCCCATTTCCATATAAGATGATGCCTTGACTGTTTTTGCATTGTTCTGAGCATATGTCTTCTCAGCCTTGACAGGTGAACCGTATTGGTTCAGATAATTGCTCCACTCTGCTTCGCGTGGATTAACTTGGGCACTAGTTTGCCCCGAAATGTACTCTTCGTAGTTCATGTTTAAATTAAATAGAAAGTCTCTCTTTCTTGATTCGTTTCTGCTATTTATCTCGAATTTTTCTAAACTCTGAACAAAAGTCGAAAATAAACGTCTGAAAGGCTTTCACCATTCAGACGTCTCTTCTAATATAATAATGTATTATTTCGGTCGTTTTGCTTTAGCATCATTGATAATCATATTAACTTTCTGAACGACATCGCGGACGGCTCCCATTTCGAAGAAGTAGTTTCCGGCTGCGATATTTGCTCTGTCGATTTCCTCGTCATTGTTGATTCCCTGACGCAAAGATGCTGTGATGACATCGAAGTTGATGTAATAGTACGGCTCATTGGATTCTGGATACTCCGTCATCTTTACTAGTTTTGTATTCTCAGCGTCCCACTTCCAGCGGTTGACAGTCAGAATAGAGTTGAGTTTCATTTTCTCTTCTTCTGTAGCCCGACGGATATTCTCACCGCATGAAATATATTGAGTGTCTTTAGCCGGTATGATAAGCGTGTTTTGCGCAGTGATGTAAGCGTATGCGTTGAAGTCTTCAAACGACCAGTCTTTATATGTACGGAAAATAGCAATCTTACTCACAGTGTCTTTCTCAATGACTGTGACATAGTCTCCCGGCACGAAGTCCTTGTCTGGTGACAGTTTCTTGCGGAGCAGACCCTCGTTATCTTCAGTTACAATCTCATATCCCTCTTTAATCTCAAAAGGAACGTTTTCCTCAGCAGTAATCTTATAATTTGACATATCAGAATGAAAGTATCGTTTATAGTATATTTATTTGATTGATGTAATGAAAGAATTTTAATTTCGAACATTAAATTTCAAACGTCTAGATTTTCCTTGATAAATACGGAAATGAGCAAGAAAACAGTCAAGAATCAAGAATATAGTCTAAGCGAAGAGGGGTTTGAATTCCTACGTTCACTGGAGATTTGGCGTCATGTTCCGAAGTTAGACGGCAGCGGACAGTGGACAGTCGGATTGCGTCATACTGGTGAAGATGTCGAACCAGAAAGAGAATACACTGATGAAGAGATTTTGCAGATGTTCGATGACGACAGACAATTCTACGAAGATGATGTTCGCAGCATATTCGATCCTCGTTTCATGACACAGCATATGTTCGATGCGTGTTTCTGTTTTGCTTTCCAGGTCGGTGGCATAAGCGGAACTGAACTCGGTAAGATGATTCAGAAAAACCCGTATGACGACAGAATCAGGAATTTCTGGAAATATACTTATACGCAAGGCAAGAAGAACAAGGCACTTGTCTTACGTCGAATAAAAGAAGTCAATTATTATTTCTCCTAATAATACTAAAAGAAGCGCTACTCTAATTAGAATAGCGCTTCTTGTAATAATAAGCCTAGTACTAAGCAAGAGGCTTAGCCTTAATCTTCCTGTTCCTCAAGACCCTTGATGACGTCGTCTACGCTCTTAGCAGACTGGAACACGCCATAGTAGAACTTGTTAATCTTGCTGTCGATTTCGTCCTGCTGGTCGTCATTCAGAGCATTATTGAACAACTTGTAGAATACGTTGATGACCTTTGTAATCTGCAAATCGTAGAAAGTATCGGTCATAGCGATGACGCTTGCCTGAGCAGCAATTGTGTAGTCTTCGAGAGCCTTACCAAACGAGTCACGCAGCATCTTGTATTCACCGAGAATCTCACCGTCTTCGTCAGCGATGCGAATCATGAAGCCGACCTTGTTGCCTTCCATCAAGATGTTGTCGTCATTATGTGCATGGAACGAAGCGTTCATACCTGGGTCGTAGTAATCGTCAGCAGTCAAGTCGTTGATGTTCTCAATCTCACGAATCTCACCAGAGTTGTCTTCGATTTCCATCTCAGTGTCTACGCCTGAGTCAGCGATGGCAGCAGCAACTTCTTCAGGAAGTTCTTCTTCATCATCGTTGTCGTCATATGCGGGATAATCACCGGGCTCGTTGTCAATCACATCAGAAGAACTGATGAAGTCATCATTGTCTGCAGTAGTCAGTTCGGGCTCTTCAATATCTTCAGGTTCATCGATAACTGGCTCTTCAATGGCTGGAGCAGCAGCTGGTGCTGGAGTCTCAGGAGCGTCGAAGTCGAAGTCTTTAGTTGCAGTCTTGCGGAAACCGCTGGCAGCACGAGTAGTACCAGTACGGGGACGTACAGCAAGAGCAGGAGACTTGTCATAGAGTTTCTTGACGTCTTCGAGAGTGATAGTACCATCGTCAATCATTTTGTGTGCGTAGTTCTTGAATACGCCGATTTGGTCGACTTCCTCCATTGTAGTAGGACACTGCTCATGGAATACAAGCAGAGCAGCAACGTAGCGATTCAGCAGTTCGATGTCGTCGAACTTGGGCAGAGCAGGAACGTTAGTAGCCCAATCACGGTCGAAGCCACGACGAGAAATCATATCACGCACGTTAGCAAGAGCCTTGCGGTCTACGGCACGAGTGATAGCCATCTCGTTGATGATGTTAGGACGTCTGCGATTAGCGGGACGGAAATTGCGAGACTCGTATGTTTCGCCACACTCATTGCACTCAAATTCATCATCGTCATCGAGTTTGTTGTGTTTGTCAGTACCATCGCACTCCAACTCATCGTCTTCAGCGCAGTACTTCTCCAGGACTGTCTGGAACTGTTTTGCGAATAAACCCATAATCTTCTTAATCTCTGGGTCGTTGGCATTAATTTTCTTCATTGTGTTTATAAAATTATTTTTTCGTTTCCTTTATTTATCGCAAAAAGTTTTGGTCTGAATTCCATATATGGAGAAAAGCGGAAAATTATCTTTAGTTAAAGATTATTAAATGTTTGAGAATTATTTTGCAGTCTAAAAATAAATGCTTAATTTTGCAGTATAAAAATAAACAGTAAATATTATGATGGATTTCGAAACAGCATTAAAGAACGAGAGAGAGCGTCACGAGGCTGCGATGAAAGGCATTCTCGATATACTCGAGTCAGCAGTTGTCACTAAACTGAAAAAGTGCGGTAACTTCATGATTCTGCCGAATGATGAAGATATTCACGTTCGTATTATAGACGGCGCTGGTCGTGACGTTGTGTATACAGTATATGCAGTCGGACTGACGACGAGCGATCATGTCATCTATGTCACTAGTGAAGCATTATATCATGAGTGGGATAGAAAATATGACGAGAGTAATGATTGCAAGAACGTTGATGGCTCATGGACAGAAGAATTTGTCAAGAAGTCTGACTACTGGTGGGAGTTCGACGTCAATGCACGTAAGCGTAATGTTCTTCTGAACAAGGAGAACGTCTTGTTGAATGTATTAAGAATCGTAACCGAGAAAGAATCATGAGCAGTTGTTTTGATGATTGGACGTTCGGGTATTATTGGGACATCGAAGCGAATAAGAAACGCTGCAAGCGTAAGAAGAAAGACCCGGACGAAGTGGAGCGCATTGACTATACTCGGGACTGCACAGTCGAATATTATATCGACGGTAAGTTGTTCAAGTCATGCCCATACAAGAAGTGGAATGCACTGTCTGAAAGAATCAAGAATATCTTGATGAACAAGGGATTTCATGAGGTATATTCTGATAATTTCTACAAATACACTCACGGAAGTTCAAGTGATGTGTATGTCAATCTTCCGAAGCGTCGCATTCTTGTTCTTGAGCACAAGATTAATACTGGTCATTGTGATATGCACGGTTATCCAATTTATGAAGGTGACATTATAGAGAACGATAATTATCCGGCATCTGAATTGCACGGACATTATAATAATGAGACGTTTTATATTCGATGCAAACAACCAAATAAGTACAATCCAAGCAGTCTTCGTGAGACAGACGTCGACATTCCTCCAGGAGCATTAGAAGGATTCCGTAAAGTGAAAGATGTTTTGGATATGCCGAAGAAATTTTGGAAGAAACCGCAAACAACGAGACTTTGAATTTCAGAGTCTCGCTTTTTCTTCAATAAATAAGAGAAAGAGAAATCAAAGAAGAAGATGGAAAAAGCGAAAGACAAGCGATTATATTGCAAGTTGTCATAGTATGCCAAGCGGTTAGGCATCACTTATCGCACTGCATTCAATCATTTTCGTGACGGTAAGATTCCCGGTGCTTATAAGGATAATTCCGGTCATATATGCGTACCTATAGAATATTTCTACGGACCTGTCAGTATGACTGTTCATATATATGTGTCTTGCATGAACAATATGCCGGATGCTAAAGAACAACTTGAACGTGAAGCAGAACTTGCTGTTCAGTATTGTAATGCTCGTGGTTATAAGGTCGCTGAAGTCATCACTGAAATAACATCGACTGACATCGACGAACCCAGAACAAAGTTGTTTGAGTTGTTAAGCGACAGAACAGTGAAGCATATCGTCGTTCCTTATAAAAGCAGTGTCGGCGTCTTCGCATACAATCACGTCGAAGCAGTTCTCCAGGCAGATGGACGTCAGATAGAATGCATGAATGTAATCGACAGGAATAATGAAGATTTGAAACTCGAATATTCAAAGATTATCTTTGCGATGTGTAAGAAGGTCGGCGGTAATCGAATCTCGAAACGTAACATCAAGACGTTGCTTGATAGTCTCAAGTTACCGGACATCTCACATTTAATATAATGAGAAGAGCGACTTAATTAAAGTCGCTCTTTTCAATTGAAGTTATATTTCACAAATTTTGATTTCTTCGGGTCGTCTAAGTCATAAACTAACGCTTCTGTATCAGCAGCAGGCATCAACGGGTTGCAGAAGATTTCTAAAGTTACTTTATCATTAAATTTGTAATTGCCTATGCAGTAACTACCTCCACCGTGTTGAAAGTCAACAGTTTCAGTGAGTGTTTCGTGTAGTAAATTGGCAATCATGATGTTTGTGTAAATAATTGGACGCTTGCACTTAATTACGAAATCTTTAATAGGCGCATATATGTCGTCAGCAGTTGCATTCTTCTTAGAAACAGTAGATTCAGTGCACTGATTATTTTCGACGGCATATTCTTTGATAGTGTCGAGTGTGCGACGCTCTGACATCTGCTCAAGTTCTTTCTGAGCAGCGTTATCAAGCATTTTCTAGACATCAATGCCCCACTATATCTGTAAATCTTGCTGTTGCTCTCGAGTTATTGCTGTAGCAACTTCAATTGTCGAAGTTTCGTTAGTGATTGGATTCGTCCACTATGTTTCGTAATTCTTCTTAACTTTCTCTTCTTTCATGATTTCTTTCTTTGTTACGTTTTTCTCTATTTATTATATAGCAAATCAGCGTTTGAATCTAAACTAAACAACAAGAAAAGTATATAATTATTAGAAACAAGATAAGATTATATTATGCAAACTCCAGTCTATAAGTTCTATCCGGGTCAGATAATCTATGTTCAACGAAACGTAGAAGAAAACACATTGTATAAGACGCATGTAGTTCAAGTATTTGAAGATATATTTCCAAATAACGAACGTGTTAGAATCATAGTAACTCGTACATACAATAATTATAAGAAGATGTGGTATTATACTGCATACCGAGAGATTGAGGCTTCTCAATTAATGTATTGGCATGCAAAAGAATACTGTAATCATGGTAGCGGAATCGCCGGAGCAATCAAGAAATACGAAATCAACTATGTGTGGGATTACGGAAAAGACGGACGTATAGAAGTAATTCCAGAAGATAAGTGGAATATCAAGAGATTTGACAGAAAGAAACGCAATTAATCTTTAGAGGACGGAAACGTCTTCAATCTCTTGAGATTCAGCATCTTCTGTTTATAATACTTCAGTTGCCTTCGCTGTGCCTTGATGTTGTCTTTAGTGACGTCAATAAAGTGCTGCTGCTCAGCAACACATAGTTTCTTGATATCATCGAAAGTCACTTTCTCTATCTCACAATCGTCTACGTTTATTTCTGTTGGCTGAGGATTGAAAGTCGCATCTTCGCAGTTGACAGTTTCAATAGCCAGCCACTTATATCCATAATATTTGGCAACTTCGAGGGGCTTGATAAAATAGTTGATTGACTTCACACGACCGTAGAACGGATGTGCGTAATCTACGCCGACAGTTTCACGCACGCTGACATAATCGCCTTCCTTAATTTCCTCTCCGTTCTTGTCGACTAACTTTTCCTCTTCCTGTTGTGCTATCGGCACGAACCTCGCACCGTCAAAGAACGACATCTCGTCATGATAGTACACCATGTCACCAACACGGACGTTATATAATTTATCGCCGATGACTACTTCAAGCGTATCGCCGTTCTTCCCGATATAATTGACTCTGTCGATATTGAATATGGATTTGCTCATCAATATAACATCTTAAATTCAACACAATCAAGCAGAGAATAAGCGACTTCATGAATGACTCCGTGCCACGAGCGATGGAAGTGCCCGTATATCCAGCGCTCAGGACGCATATCATGACACTGAAGCCAGTCGTGAATCTGATCCATCGTTCCTCGTTCTATCTTATTGTCTTCCTCGAGTTTGTCATCTTCACGCATCATCTCCAGGAAGATGCCGCCCTTGTCAGACAACTCACACCACGATGGAGCAGTGTGCGTGATGACTGTATCGGGATGCAAACCATCTTCTTTTATAGTCTCCAGGTAGTCTTCATCAAATACGGGCATTTCATCTGGCCAGTAATAAGCCGGCTTGAAACGCTCTTCACCGTTGTAGTGGTCTGCAGTATTGTTGCGCTCACGCAGACGAATAGTGCGGTCGATAGACAACCCACCGCCTATACATAATATAGTATGACCGGCAGCAGTGACTATAGAATAATCTGGAATGCACTTGATTCGTTTTGTATTGATGACATCTCCAGTAAAATACGTAGGATTGTCATGATTGCCACGGACGAAAAGAACATAGTTGTTGCTCTTTGCCAGGCGCTTGTGATACTTCTGTATCATGTTGTCGTAGTAGCCGCGTCGGTAGAAGCCGAACCCGCAGTCACCGGCAACGATAATCAGCGCATTCTCCAAGCGATATTCGTTCATGATACGACTCATAAAGAAGCCGTAGTCTCCGTGAATGTCACCCGACACGACAAGCGTCTGAACATCTGGGAATTGATATAATCTATAGTCTTTTCGCATAACAGTTGCAAAGGTACATATTTTCTGTGATATAACAAAGCAAATATAGTTAAAAATTGCTAATAAAGAAGAAGGACGTCAATTGTTAGACGTCCTTCTGTTCTTTTTCGATTTTCTCGAAGATACCTTTTAAGTATTTCGTCCATAATAGATAACCTCCGTACAACAGTGAACCACCCATTCCGATGAATGCCATAGTACCTGTCATTTTCGATGCTATATAAAACAGCAAGACGATTAAAGCAAGATAGATAAACAACTGCTATATGTCTTCAGCAGTCATATAATTGCGTAGCCAGTCTATGACTCCATTGAGTCTAAGTAATATTTTTAACATAAAGAAATAAAGAAAGAAGAATTTGCTATATTTATCCAGAACAGCGATAAATAGAAGAAATCGCATCTATACATATTATAATATGCAAAACGACATAAACGAAAACATACGCATGCAACTTCGCCGTGCTAATGAGGAACAGCAGACAATCAATGTTCTGAAGGAGTTCGGCATATATGACTTGTACTATAGTCGCAAGCTCTACGAGACAGAGTCTGTCAATAAGAACGACTGGAACGAGGTCAAAGACTTGTTGGGTCAGCTCGGTAAAGTGACCGGTCGTCTTATCAGCAAACTCCTGAGCATCGGAAAGCGAAAGACTGTAGAACTCTGTGTCAAAGCAGCAAAGAATATCTACCAGACAACAAAAGATAACGGTGAAGCAATACGCTATCTGTTCTATTCATTGTTATTCTTTATCGTCGGTTACACTGGTAACATGATGAAGGAGCGTTATAACGAGAAGCCCATCATACCAGGAACACATATTGAATATGAAACCAAGAACGGAGTAGACACGATGACTGTCACCAATCAGCGAGGTGGTGAATTTGCTGTCAAGCAGCCAGATGCTGACAAGGCACCCGTAATCGTGAGCATCAAGAAGAGTGATACGACTAAGGACATTGCTAAAGTCAAACTCGATAATATGTCGCCAATTCGTCTGCTCAACGCCGGGGAGAAACACCCGTCATACTATCATGTGTCTCCTGAGATATTAAGAGCAGTTGCTGAAGTAGAATCATTCGTTGATCATATCTACGATGCTAATAGCGGAACACGCAAGGCAATCCGAAAGGCTGATATGCTAGACATGAAAAAAGACTTGACTATCGGATACGGACATAAACTGACTAAAGAAGAGCGCAAGACTATGGCATTCAATACGAAGTGGACGAAACAGCATGCATTCGAAGTCTTCAAGAAAGATGCCAAGTCACACGAACAGATTCTGAACAATTGTCTGAAGCAGTTGCCTTATTATGACAAGGTAGAGTTTTCTCAGGGTGCAATAGACGGCTTCTTCAGCATTTTCTTCAATGCAGGCAGCGGTAACATGACGGGAACTGCTACACGCGCTCAGAGTGAGTTCTGGAAGCGTCTCGGCAATTGCCGCATCGACAAAGAGAACCACTGTGTCAACAAAGCAGACGTCTACTTTACAATCTCACAGTTGCGTCATCAGAATATCACAGAACCAGGACATGTTGCACGTCGTAACGCAGAGTGCCTGATTGCACAGCAACTTGGAAATAAGATTGATCCGAAACTCTATAATTTGAAACAATAAGAAAGAGTAATATATTCGTAATGAAATTTATTTTGTTGCGAGTTCTCTATCTCTGATGATATGAGAACTCGTTTTTTTATTATGCTTTTAGATAAACAATTAATCATTTCTTCTGTATACTTTATAGTAGAATTGAACATATACGAAAGAAGATGAAACTAGAAGGTATATTAATGAAGGTAGATGTTCGTAACAGCAACGGACATATCTACAAAGCAGAAGCAATTCAAGATGCTTTAAAAGAGTATAAGAAGAAAGTCGATGATGGTGAAGCATTCGGCATTCTTGGTGATGCTAGAGAGCCGGAGAGAAGTTTCAATAATGACATCGGAGAAATCAGTCATATGATTACTGATGTTTCATTGGACGCTTCAACCGGTAACATATTCGGCAAGATTGAACTTCTCGATACACCTAACGGACGAATCGCTAAAGAGATGATTAATGCTATGGGTGAGATTGATGTCGCTCCGTCTATGCTCGTTGAACCGAATGAGAACGGTGACTACGACGTCGTTCAGATTCAGAGTTTTGATTTCTGTCGTGAGTCTGCATGGCCAGATGCGAAAGTTAAACCAATCAAATGATATTATGACAAATGATATAAGAACAATTGCGCTGACCAACATCATGGCTGCGCAGAAAGTAATTCAGTATAATCAGCAGTTCTTACGTCCAGAAGATATTCCTGATGCAGAACGACGTCTGAGTGAAATCGAACAGCGTGTGCGTGGAGCTATCTCTGACTGCGAAGAAGTCAAGAATCGCTGCATTGAGTTTCGTGACAAGCAACGTCCAGATTCAATTGATAGAAATCGTTATAATCATGACATATACGAACAGGAGATGATGCTCAAGGCATATAATCATTGCTTGCGTATTATCACTGGTGAACAGAAAATAATGGAGGAAAAGATGTTTTAATATGGACATAGGAAGTAGCAACGGCTTTCCAGCTGGAACATTAAGCAATTTCGCACCACATCCGTTCGTTATCGACGGCGTAGAGTGTAACTCGATGGAAGGATTTCTGCAGAGTTTGAAATTCGAATCCGTGGAGATGCAACGTTATGTCTGCACATTAGTCGGGAAAGCAGCGAAGTTCAAAGGCAAAAAGAAGAAATGGTTTCAGAAGCAGGAATTATATTGGAACGGACAGACATTCAAGAGAGACTCTGAAGAGTATCAGAACCTCTTGAATCGTGCATACAACGCACTGTATGAGAATGCTAAATTTAGAAAAGCACTCGAAGCGACTGGTCATGCAACTCTGACACATTCTATTGGCAAGAATAAGAAGTCAGAGACTGTCTTGACTACTCAAGAGTTCTGTTCACGACTGACGCATTTAAGAGACAAGGGAAAATTGCCGGTCGGAATGCCGACATCGTTGTTTGAGTAAACTATAAAGTATTTAGATATGAAAGTGACGTATACAGTAGAACAAGACAAAGAACTTCAAGAGAAGTGGGGATGCAAGAGCGACCAGCAAATTGAAGATGGTTTCATCGGACTGGATGGCAAACATCATGATTATGAGTATGATGAAGAGAAATTTCTCTGGCATTCTCATATGACGAATGAGGAATGGAAGAAGTTGAACGACCGAGAAGGTCTCAAGAGTTGTCAGAAATGTCCGATGTGGGAACATTGTAAGAAGAATGAACATACAGTGATTCGTCAGAAAGATGTAGAGAACAAATTAGCAGATGATTTGTCAAAATCAATTAACAAGCGCATTCTTGAAGACATGGAAGCAAGTAGAATGTTTGACAAATATAAGAAACGTCAGACTAAATGACTTTTCTATTGTATAATATATAGATGAAACTATTTAAGTTAAGAATATGACAAAGAAGAAAAGGGAAAAGCAAAAAATCAGAGTGTTTACGGCATTCTCCGGATACGATTCGCAAATGATGGCTATGAAGCGTCTGGAGCGTGACTATTCGGACTTGATTGAGTGTGAACTTGTTGGTTGGTCTGAGATTGATGAGCCAGCAATCAAGTCACATAATGCTGTATTTCCAGAATCAGCAGATTTGAATCTTGGTGATATCTCAAAAATCAAATGGGAAGAAGTGCCAGATTTTGATTTGTTCACATATTCAAGTCCGTGTTTCGTAGCAGGAACGAAAGTACGCACAAAAAGTGGATATAAGAACATCGAAGATATTCAAATCGGAGACGAAGTCGTGAGTCATACCGGCAACTATCGAAAAGTCACTGATGTGATGTCTCATGAGTATACTGGTATGTTTTTAATCGAAGTGTCTGGCTCTGTGAGAAATGCTGCCGGTTATCAGAGAGGGACAGCAGATGCACCATATTATAAATTCAAGTGTACGCCGAATCATCAGTTTTATGTACTCGAAAATGGTGCAGACACACCGATATGGAAGAAGATATGTGAATTGAAAGAAGACGACAGTCTATATGAGATTCGTCGTTATGACGATATTACTAACATTGATGAGGTAACTGATCCTGATGATGTATATAAAGTATGGTTTACACCAGAACATTATGAACTTGTTAAGAATACTGAACCGATTACTGTATATAATCTGACAGTTGACATTGATAACAGTTATAATGTATATGACGTCATTTGTCATAACTGTCAGGACTTCAGCAGGGCGGGTCTTCAAAAAGGCGGCGAGGCGGGTTCTGGAACACGTTCAAGCCTCTTGTGGGAGTGCGAAAGAGCAATCAGAGAGAAGAAACCGAAGTATTGTCTTCTAGAAAATGTCAAGGCGCTCTACTCTGATAAAAAGTTCTATCCTTTGCTGATGCGCTGGAAGCAGACAGTTGACAATTACGGCTATCACTCTTACATCAAAGTCATCAATGCTGCTGACATGGACGTCCCGCAAGGTCGTGAAAGAGTATTCATGGTGTCTATCCGCAATGACGTCATAGAGACAGTATTCAAAGGTAAGGACTACCGATTCCCTGCTCCGATGCCCCGCAAGCGTAAGATTGAAGATTTCTTGCAAGACCCAGACGAGGTGCCCGAAGAGTACTACCTGAAGGCTAACAAGCTTCCGAAGTTCTTGAATCTGCTGACGCATGCCGGTGATGAGTTCGAGAAGAACCTGTCTGAAGAGACAAAGGCTGCTATCAAGTCCGCCCCGATGTCGATAGTCGCTGACCAGCCAGAGAACCTGCCGCTTGACTCATCAGTGAATAACGGACTCGAGGGATACGTTCCAAAGAAATCACAGAACCAGTTATTCTGATGAAGCAGCAGATAGGACTTAATCTCGGAACAGACGGAAGTGCCAGATGCATCAAGGCCAACTACGGCAAGATGGGTCTGGCGAACTTCTTGAACCACGGAAAAGACGGCTTCGGCGCAACATGTGTATTAGAGTATGAAACAGAAGATACCGACAATAGACATAGAAAATCAAGGCATTAACGTTTGTCAGGCTACGAAGACTGGCTTCATATTCTGTCCTGTCGGGGGAATCTTCGACAGCAGTTATCCGAAGAGCAAGTTGCGCCGTGGTCGTGTACAAGGAAACGGTCACGTATGTCCGACTATCACGACATCTCCAGATAATCTGTGGATAGTAGAAAAGATATTCGAAGAAGAACAGTAGTCACCAACCGCCGACGCTTAAGACGTCGTAGCTTGGTTCCCAGGTTGAGAAACCAGGGGATTTCAAGCTGGGTGATTAGCCTAAGTGAACGGAGACAGCCGGATGGAATCCGGCAGACTCCCGAACTACGTTACCGGTGAATACTACAATAGGCACCAGCAGATATAAGTCCTAGTCCGCTGCTCTGCGATCACAGGTTAAACAGTCTTT
>ODAI014282564.1_pt1 | contig 88773 bp, 94 predicted proteins | sample 1539321 | NCBI WGS metagenome assembly ODAI01 (sample SAMN02144231, study PRJEB22623) | gut metagenome | biome: sheep rumen | host: Ovis aries | place: New Zealand | reverse complement strand
GCAGTCTTGCGAACTGGGAGGCGGAAGCCCCGGCTCAACGAGGACAAAAGCCGGGAAGACCGTCTGCCGGATACTCCTACCCTGTGCTGTACCGTGGCAACATGTACCGCGAAACAGGCGGGGATACGACACAGATCAAAGTCTTCATCCGCAATACGTGGGACTGGGTGACCGTACATCTGCGGAAGTCTGACGTGGATTATATCAGCCGGCACTGCTTCTCGTTCCGTAACGGGGACGGTGTGATGAAATCCAGAAAGCTCTGCGCCCCTACGGTCAGGAAGAGGTATAAGAAGTGGTATCTCGACTTCCCCGTACAGGAGTCCGTCAGTCTCTCCGAGACGAATGTACGAAAACAGACCATCCTTGCTGTAGACCTCGGCATCAATAATGCCTGCACCTGCTGCGTCATGGCGCATGACGGCACGGTCCTTGCAAGGGAGTTCCTATCCCTTGCAAGAGAAAACGACTGTCTGACACATGCCGTCGGCAGGCTCAAAAAGGCACAGCAGCACGGCGCGAGGAGAACGCCGAGGCTCTGGGCGTACGCCAAGGGAGTCAATGACCGGATAGCGGTACTGACCGCAGCCTTCATTACAGACACAGCCGTAAAGTATGGCGTGGATGTCATTGTCATGGAACACTTGGACGTCCGCGGCAGGAAACACGGTTCGAAGAAACAGCGTCTGCACCTGTGGAAGTGCCGGTACGTGCAGGCCATGGTCACGCAGAAAGCGCACCGGAACGGCATCCGCATAAGCCGTGTCTGCGCATGGAACACATCCCGCCTTGCGTTTGACGGCTCCGGCAGGGTCCTGCGCGGGAAAGAATCCGAACGCACGGACGGAAGCTACAGCGTCTGCGAGTTCCCGTCCGGCAAAATATACAATTGTGACCTGAACGCTGCCTACAACATAGGCGCAAGGTATTTCATACGTGAACTTTTAAAATCCGTGCCTGCGAAGGCAAGGTTGCATCTGGAGGCAAAAGTCCCTCCGGTTTGTACAAGAAGCACATGCACGCTTGCTGTACTAATTCGTCTGCATGCGGTCATGACGGCATCTGCCGTCTGCGGCTGAGTGCAGACTGTATCCACAGCGACGCTGTCCGACCTCTCTAAAAGAGGAACTGTAACCAAAGCAGGTTACAGCGGTAGGAAGCACTCGACTTTAGTCGTGTGAGGCTTCACTTTTCATGGTTTTAAGTAAATATCTCCCTTAAAAAAATCTGTCATGCGTAAATCATCGCATGACAGATTTTGATTATAAGCTTGCACATGGGTTTCAGCAAATATTTCTAATCACCACACAATGCTTATCCGGAAACAGAACTATCATCAGAAGGGACTAATTTTCCGTCCTGTACTGCATCTGTATCTGTATAGCGTTCCAAAAAATGGCCAGGGAATTTATTTATCACATAAATAGCACGGGCTATGATATCTCTCCTGTCAACATATGTCATCGGGAAATACCTTGAATCATAAGATACATCGCGGTTGTCACCAAGGACAAAATACATACCATCCGGAACGGTGTCATATAGATTAGCTGCATCAGTGATTGTCCCTTCGGGCAGATATGGTTCATCCAGAATCTTCCCATCGATAAAGACAACTCCGCCGTTGATTTCAACATTCTCTCCCGGCATGCCAACTATCCTTTTGACCAACGCTTTACCTTCATAATGGAACAGGATCACATCACCCCGTTGAGGTTCCCTTTTCTCATAAGCAAGCCTGTTCCCTATGAGAAAGCCTGATATGTTTGGCTCCATGGAACTTCCCTCTATAACAGTGAACGCAAATATTTTTCCACAAATCGTAAAAGTAATTACGATAAGAAAGAAAATGGATAAAACCCGCCATATAAAAGAAAAGTGATGAACGGGCATGTGACCATTTCTCTCCTCATCAGAAGAAATTTGGACAGTCGGACTGACTGATTTTCCGTCTCCTTTAATCAAGTTATCCCTCCTCGAATAATTCAGCTTCAGTAACATCCATGACAGTATACGAATCCTTTACAGCATGCAGTATCGATGCTGTAAAGGCACTGCCCTCATATGGCATGTCAGCATAAAGATATTTAGGATAAGTGTGTTCGGAACGTATAATACCAGGGAAACTATTCAATCTGATGGAATGCTTTGATATGTATTGCAATACATCAGAAAGTTCTTCATCATTTTCGATTTTTAATACAACCTGTGAATGACACAGATGCGACCATATACAATCTGTCATAATTCCTCTCCGTTTATATAAATATAATTGTTTATATATTATTATATCGTATTAACGGAGATATGGCAAAAAAAGAAATGAAAAAAAATGATAAATAATAAAAAAACAATGATTTCTACGCTAAAATTCTATATTCCATATTTTGCAAAAATACGGTATGATAATAAAACAATCACAAAATGTGCCGGAAACAGCACACATGAAAGAGAGGCAGTACCTATGGATAACAATGATTTCGGGACACGACTGAAACAGCTGCGGGAGACCCGCGGATATACGCAGAAATCACTTGCCGACGCAATCAACCGTTCCTTACCGGAGCAGTACCCGCGAATACGCACACAATCTATCAGCTCCTACGAAGCACAAGGTCACCGTCCGAAAGAAGCAACTCTGCGGATCATGGCTCAAGTTCTAAATGTCACGGTAGATTATCTTGTAGGGAAGCATACGGAAAATTACAGCTCAACGCTTTCCACCATAGGTTCCCTGTATCGGATCCAAGCGGAAAACATCGTCCAATATGCCGGGCAGCCCGTTTATGTCGTGGAAGCACCGAACGACACAGCATATACCGGAAAATGGGCGTTAATAGACGATATCCATTCACAATTCGTTTTTGTGTATAGCGAACCCCTGCCATTCAGTAAAATAACAGAATCATTTCAATTTTATACAATGCAGCCAGTACCATCTGAGCAAGCCTTGAACCTTGTGGAAGCAACATCCTTGGAACATGTATATCTGTACGCAATAGGAGTGGATCCAGCCATAAGAAGGCATCTGTCTGGGTTTTATCACTACGACAAAGCCGTTAATGGCTTCATAAAGGAAGACCGTTCGTTTGTATTCGGAACAGCTTCCTTCGGTTCGCAGTATATAGCGTACAGAGATATGCCGAAACAATATGTTTAAATCAATCCATTCATTAGTTGAAATTCAATAACCTTTTTCTTTATCATATAACTGCTGCCTTACTCCCACTATGGGAGTAAGGCTTTTTGTGTTTTTATTAACACATAATGTATATTTGGAAGCACGGCCATCTTTGCAAAACCAAAGTGTGATGATATAATAGCAATATTATAATGTGTGTATGCATCCGAGAAAGGAGAATGTGTGGGAAAACTGTGTGAACAGGAATAAAACTGCACTTAATAGAGATGGCAATAAGAGAATGTAATAACTGTCATATTACTATAACTGATGACACATTGACCACTTGTCCAAGTTGTGGCGCACGTTTGTCAAAACCGGGTAAGAAGAAAAAGAAAAATAAGGGCGGTGCCCTTGGGGGCAGAGGAATACCTATCATTCCTATTTCTGAACAGAATGATAATAAGCAAAATGTGATCTCATTTTCTTCTGGCAGTAATAAGCAAAACCCCACATTGGCTTCATTGGGCCTTATGAAAATGATGGATAGCCAAAGCAGTACTAAGCAGGAAGAGGCAGAACAGGCGAAGGCAGAAGCAGAACGCATCGCGGCTGAAAAGGCGGAAGCGGAACGTATCGCAGCTGAGAAGGCAAAGGCAGAAGCGGAACGTATCGCGGTTGAGAAGGCGGAAGCAGAACGCATCGCAGCTGAGAAGGAAAAGGCAGAAGCGGAACGTATCGCGGCTGAGAAGGCGGAAGCGGAACGTATCGCAGCTGAGAAGGAAAAGGCAGAAGCGGAACGTATCGCGGCTGAGAAGGCGGAAGCAGAACGCATCGCAGCTGAGAAGGAAAAGGCAGAAGCGGAACGTATCGCGGCTGAGAAGGCAAAGGCAGAAGCGGAACGTATCGCAGCTGAGAAGGCAGAAGCAGAACGTATCGCGGCTGAGCGGGCGAAGGCAGAAGCGGAACGTATCGCGGCTGAGCAGGCAGAAGCGGAACGTATCGCGGCTGAGCAGGCAGAAGCGGAACGTATCGCGGCTGAGAAAGCGGAAGCAGAACGCATCGCAGCTGAGAAGGCAGAAGCAGAACGCATCGCAGCTGAAAAGGCGGAAGCAGAACGTATCGCAGCTGAACAGGCAAAGGCAGAAGCGGAACGTATCGCAGCTGAGAAGGCAGAAGCAGAACGCATCGCAGCTGAAAAGGCAGAAGCGGAAAGCATCGCGGCTGAACGGGCGAAGGCAGAAGCGGAACATAATGCTACACTCTTCTCTTCTGACACTGCATCTGTAAAATCTGACGGAAATGTCCCAGACGTTGAAAAATATGACGAATGGTCGGATGACAACCTAAAGGAAGGTTACTCCAGTTATTTCGAAAATGAAGAGTCAGATACAGAACCGAATGAATTGCAGGTTGAAGACGGAACTGCCCTTAATGACGATGAAGAAGCACTGTCCTATACGGATTCATTAAGAGAAAACATAAATACCCTGCCGGATAATAATGAAGAAACAAACACAGAGCCGAAAACATCAATGTCCATCTTTGATAAGTGGAAAGCAATAAACGAAGCGAAACGTGAGAAGAAGGAAGCAAAAAAACTGGCAGAAGGTAAGCATAAAAAGAAAAAGAAAAATAAAAAGAAAGGAAGCCGAGATGTCTTAGAAGAACAGACATCAGATACAGAGAAAGAAAAGAAAAAGAAATCTTCTGCAGTTATGACGCGCAAGGAACAATATAAAGCAATTGACGCTATGTATGGATCAGGCTATGCCGCGTCACAGTTCAGTTTTGAACTTCCTCCGGAAGAACCCATTCCTATGTCCCCCATGGAGATTCTGCTTTATGGCACATTAGCGTTCATGAGCACAAGCAGCGTTGCCTTGCTTATGATTTACTTCTTCTGAATAAGTACGATACATGTCCTAAAGTAGAATATTGCAAGCACTAAGTGTGTGTGATATAATGCGAATGATATAATATAAAAGGACGCAAGGCACATCTATGCCTTGTTGAAGGAAAAGAGCAGGTTACCCTGCTCTTTTTTTATTAAAGAAAGGAGAAAAACACAAATGAAAAAAGAAGTTATTACGGCAGCATACCAGCTCACGGCAACAACACCGCCGACTTGTCCTCTCAACATGGAAGTCATTGGACAAATGGAAATGATGCTCAGCGGGGCACTGCCTAAGTCTGAAGACGGAAGTCTTCAGCTGAACTCCAAATTGGAGAAAAGCGGGGCAAAGTGGTATCTGTGCATGAATGAGAACGGACCTGATTTCAGATATGCACAGCTCAAGGAGCTGGAAGTTGAAGGAAACAAGCTTTCCCGTACGGAGATGAATGACGTACTTGACAAGGCTTTGGATAAGATGAATTACAGAATCATCCTTACCGGTCTTGACAACTCTGTAGGTACGAAGCTCACAGGAGCATTCCTTCTCACGGAAGATGCAAAAAAAGCAGCCGTAAAACAGAAAGCAGTATCTGCCCTCGATGCAATCATAAAAGAGAAGGTAGATGCGGGAATCATCACGCAGAATGAGATAGATGAGATCCTTGCCGTCATGCGGGAGAACCGTCTTGACGAATTTCTGATTGCAAGCTGTATCAAAAAGTACAGGGCGCACAAAAAAAGGCCGCAGAAACCTTCCTGCATATGGATCGATCCGTATATCGGGGAAACAACCGGCGAAGGCGTCATCTCAAAATGTATAAGAAGAGCCCTCTACGGATACGGCATCCTGCTCGAAGGAGATAAATCGGTCGGTAAGAACGTACTGGCCGAGACCGTTGCATGGCTCCTTTGGAAGCCGTGGTATGGGATGACTCTGAACGAACAGATGACGCTTGATGCGTACTTCGGGGACCGCACGACGGATAATTCCGCGTCCGACAGGATCCGCCAGTACGATATGCAGCTTCTGACTAAAAAGCAGCATCTCGAAAAGAAGATGGAGCTTTTCTTCGAGGCGAAAACCAAGCGGATGGATGTGGAAAAAGCATACGCCGAGACCTACGGAAATCCGGATTTCTTCAGCGAAGAGGAAAAGAAAATCCTGAAAGAAGCCGAAGAATGGGAACGCCTCAAGGCACAAGGGGCTACAGTACAGATCATTACGGAAGATTCCGCCCTCATCCTTTGCAACGATGACGGTGGCGTCCTGATCGCCGATGAGATGAACCTTGGAGATGCGAACACCAATGCATCCGTATTCAACCCGCTTCTTGACGGGCGTGCAAGGATGTATGTCAAAGGTCGCGGTGACGTGACAATTTCGCAGGACCTTGTAGTCATAGGAACACAAAACTCTGATTACGAAGGCTGCATGACGCAGAATGACGCGATGGTCTCCAGAATGGGTAAGATCATCCTTCGTCAGCCGAAATCAGTAAAACCGCAGCTGAAAGCGTCTGTTAAGGCAAATGTCGAGAAGGACGGGTTTGATTGGAATAAAATCAAACTCCCCGATGACGCTTTCAATCAGGCGGAGCGTTTCTATAAGGAATGCTATAAGGCTGCGACGAAAGACACACCGACACTGACGCCGGCATGCCTCAACATCCGAGGCTTTGTCCGCGCCCTGTCGATTACAGCGGAATCCATCGGAAACTCCCATCTGAGGGAGAACATTGAGATCGAAGTCGTCAATCCGTGCCCGGATGATGAGTATGAAGCACTGAAGGCAATCCTTACACGGGTCGTGACCTGCTAAAAAAGAAAGGGGGTGGCAGAAATGCTCACCGAAAAACGGGTATGGGAAATCGCCATATCCTATCAGGCAGCGGTGGAAGTCATGGTAGAGATGGAGTTCTCCAACAGACGCCATCCGCCAAAAATCAAGTTCTTCAATGATGAGAATTCGTTTTACGATTTCACGGAGAACCTGATTCATATCGGAATTAAAATTATAGCCACATACTTTAAGCCGGAAACAAAGGAGGAGGTGATCCTCTATATCGAGTACCTTGTCGGTCATGAATGCGAGCATGTGCATTCGACCGCAAAGGAACCTTACTATAAGGTCGGTGTTGACGGGGGCGCAAAACGCGTCCTCGAACACATCATGCGGGAATTGGGCTTAAAGTACCGGTTCAGAACGGATGCTTCATATAAGGCATTCGCAGATACGGAATTGCCGAAACATGGCATCCTCTTCTCTTACGATTTGTTACGAAAAACAACCACTTTCGTAACAAATTCCTTGGAAGACGGGCGAACAGAAGGAATCCGTTCTAACCGGGAACCGGGCGGATTTGCAAAAAACTGCAAAGTCGCACGGGGAAAGGACTGGATGAATTGTGCTTTACCGGCTCCGGACGATACCGAGAACAATCCAATATTAGTGTTACGTGTAATATTGGATAATGTTCTGTCCTTGGCGACATGCCAGATGTACGCAAGGGGATTCCTTTTGAAATACAAGGGGACACCTCTCGAAGATGCCGTAAAGGACTGTGTACCTCACATCAGTAAAGCCATATCGGCTAAACTGACAAGGGAGATGGCGCAGCAGGCACAGGAGATCTGCATTATCCTTGCACCGTACATCTACGATGCGTGTAAGCAGGCTGGCGCGGATGAAGCTGCTAAAGAACTTCTGAATGAGCTTTTGAAAGAACTACTGGAAAAGCTTATTTCAAGCGGAAGCGAGCAGGGCGGAACATCCGAGAAGGATGAGGAAGAAGGCGATGGCGTAATGCCGATGACGTTCGCAAGCAGCGACCTTGCGGATGATACGGAAGATGGTTCAGACGGTTCGGGCACTGAACAGACCGAGGCAGAAGAAAAGGAATCTGAAGCTGGAGAAAACACTTCTGAAGCCCAAAAGAACGATGATACGGAAGACGGTTCGGGTTCAGAACAGACTGGGGCAGAAGAAAAGGAATCTGAAGCCCAAAAAAACGATGAAGCATCAGGTAAAGGAGCAAAAAAAGAAAAAGAAAATGAGAACAATGAAGAAACGACTGCCGGGGCATCGGGTGACGAATCGGATGAGGCTGATGACGAAGCTGAAAACAATTCTGAAGAAAACAAGGAAGAACTTTCTTTGAATACATCTCCTATGGAGAATAAACAGAGAAAAGATCCTGAGAATATTTCAGAAGCATCTGACAGCATTGAAAAGGCGGTCAAAGATGCCATGGAAAAGGCAGCTTCGGAAATCCGAAAGGCAACGAAGGAAACGCTGGAAATGATTGTCGCGTCTAAGCAAAGGACGCTCAAAAGGAAGGCGGCCCAAGTTGCGGAAGATGTTTCTAAAGACGTCACCGCTGACATGCAGGATATCTATCGTGGTTTCTGTGAAGAAAAGCGCAGTTACAAGGTGGATACACCGCTGCCTGCGGTCATCGAAAAGAGAGGAAGTACACTGCGCAATGCGGTAAAAGACTTCTTCATCAAAAGGAGAAAGCGCGTCGTACACGGGCAGACAGCAGGTGCGATTGACAGTGCCCGCCTCCACACGCTCGCATATGGCGAGACGGAAGTATTCCGCCGGCATGGGTCCGACAGAAAGAACCGGAAAGGTAAAATCTCCGATAAGTATGTAGCCTATATGCTCATCGATAACTCCGGTTCGATGTACGGTTCCAAAAAGGAGCTTGCCTGCGGTGCGGCAGCGGTCATAGAGGAAGGATTCAAGGAATCCATTCCCTTGAAGATCGTCGCGTTCGATACACAGGGTCCCGTTATACATGAAGTCATAAAGGGATTCGAAGAACGGCTCGCCCAGAACTGCTGTTGGAACTACTATACCTACAGCAGGAACGGCGGAGGGAACGAGGACGGCTATGATATCATGATCGCTACCCGAGAACTTCTGGCACGGAAAGAGAAGAAGAAGATGCTTGTCATCCTCTCAGACGGTGCTCCGGGCGATTGCAATCTCGTCAGAAATGCGGTCAGAAATGCAAGGGCGAGAGGAATAAAGGTTTGCAGTATATATTTCGAAGAAGGCTATGTCACATACAATAAAACCTTCGAGTATATGTACGAACAGGACTTTATCTGCTGTCCCGCAAACGAAATCGACGGAAATCTGATAGATATTTTTCAGAATTTCCTGCGAAGCAACAAGTAACAACCTGCGCGGTGCCATTTGGCACCGCGTTGTTTAAAAAAGAAAAGAAGGGAAAGAAGATATGGAATATACGTTAAAAGAGCTGTCCCAGAGAAAGCGGACATGTACCAAAGAAAGAAACTTCCCGGTAAAAATAAGGGAAGAAAAAGTTATACCCAATGTACGTGCCGCTATAACAAAAAGGCGCGTACTGAAAGCGGCCCTGTTCGGGGAGATTGATAAATCTGATATAGATTTTGAGATGGAATCCTCCGAAAACGGAAACATTCCTTTCTCGGAAGCAGGATATCCGACGACCGAAACGACAAGAATCGAGAAGGAACGGGCTGTCGATGAGATAAAACGATATCTTGATTCGGAAACAAGGCATCTGCAGAAAGGAATGACGCAGTATATTGACCTTGGCCATGATGTAGAAACCGTGTTCGCTGCGGATGCTGTACATGTGAAAAACGGTGCGGTGGAAGTCATAAAATTTGAAACAGGAAAGCCGCGCGTGAGCGAACGGAAGGCGGACAAAGATCTTGGCCTTTACGCCATGCTGAAGTATGGCAGGGCATACGTTCCGGAAGGTGAAACCTACCGTGTCACGGCAAGCTACTATTCTCTCCGGAAGAAAAATGATAACTGGAAAAAGGGACTGTTTGACAGGAACTTCTTCGATACCGAGAAAGGGAAGAACATAGTATCTATTTCGGAATACTATACGGGCGGTGATGAGGAATCCCCGTTCGATGTGGAATTCGAGCCCCTTGTAAAGGAATTCGCAGAAGGGAAACGTGCGGAGAACTGCTCGGACAAGGACTGCGAAGAATGTTCTTTAAAGCCGGCTTGTAAGTACCTTGCTCCCGTTCCGACCATTCAGACAGAGCAGGTAACAAAACCGCGTTCCGCAATGCGGTTCAACGAGGAGCAGATGGAAGCTATCGAATCCCTTGAAGGAATCATCCTGGTTGTTGCCGGGGCAGGCTCCGGAAAAACAGCGGTTCTCGCAAACCGGGTAGCGACGCTGCTCGATAACGGGACAGACCCGGAAAAAATACTCTGCATCGCTTTCACGGACGCAGCACGCCTTGAAATGCAGGAGCGGCTCAGAAGGCTCATCATTGAGTATTCGCTGGATATCGATTATAACGATATCCCTGTCATGACCTTCAACGGATTCGGAGGCATGGTCCTTGAAGACGCCTACAAAATGCTCTCTTTTGACAGGGCGCCGATGATCATGCAGGATGTTGACCGTTCTGCGGTAATCAATAAAATTCTGAAAAGTCATCCGACCATACCGGGACTTGACTATCAGAATTACGAGACAAAGCTGCCTGCCTGCAAAGGTGCACTTACTGTTGCACAGGCAACGTTCGATGTCATAAAACGCGAACAGCTCGATGTTTTTGACGTCGATAAGGCTTATGCAATCGTAGCAAACGAAGTAGGAGACAGCTTTGTAACAAAGGAAGCAGTACAGGAGCTCATGGGAATGTATGGTGAATATGACGAAGCACTGCGGAAAAAAGCACTGATAGAATTCGCAGACCAAGAAGTCATGCTGTTCGAAATTCTTACGCAGGATCCGTTCTTCATGGAACGATATGGGTTCGAGCACATCCTGGTCGATGAGTGTCAGGATGTGACAGAGACGGAGCATAATATCGTAAAGACATTGATCGAGTGCCCGTCATACCAGTCAGCTTTTTACGTCGGTGATGACTGGCAGTCAATTTACAGATTTCGCCATGCAGCACCAGAGATCATGATGAACCTGTCAGACTTCCTCGGAAGAGAAGTCAAACGCATCGACTTGGTAAAGAACTACCGCTGCTCTCCTGAAATCGTTAATGAGTCGGCAGCATTCGTGCGGCAGAACAGGGACCGGCTCGAAAAAGAAGTCATTGCAATGCGACCGTCCGAAGGAATCCCAGTAGAAATCAAAGGATTCCTGAATGTGTCGGAAGAGCATAAATTCATCGCAGCACGGATCCTTATGCACCTTGCAGACGGTGTGAAGCCGAGGGACATCTGTGTCATCATGGCTAAGAAGACACTTCTTCGCAGGTTCGCGAAGAATGAGGAAGAAGCCGGCATCGAATATACATCCATAAGTCCGGAACCGCTCATGGAAAACTCCCGTGTGGCAGCGGCCCTTGCGCTTGCAGACGCAATCCGCGACCCCAGGAATACGCGGGCGCTTTTTATTTATGCGAATGCCAAAGCCGGCGGGACGCTTATTGATAAGAGCGAGGCAGAGATTCAGGACGCGATGGACGCTGTCCGGGAAGAAATGAAGAAGTTCAGAAAGGTCTACAAATACAAGGAGAAGAAAGATATGATGATGAAATTCCTGAACGACATCGCGATGGATGATGAAGCATATCTGAATTTCCTGACAACCTTCCAGTACCGCAGTCTGGATGAAGTCTTCGAGTACTGCGATAACTTTAAACGGTTCGGAAGCAGTGCCACTGCAAAGCGCGACAAGGTCTACGACAACGTGACCAACACGACGGCGCACAGCAGCAAAGGTCTTGAGTGGAAGATCTGTTACGTCAGCTGGACAGACTTTTATCCATACAACCTCTCATTCGAGGACTTGGAAGAAAAGCGCCGTCTCTGCTATGTAACGATGACAAGAGCAAGAGACCAGCTGGTCGTGACCTCGACATTCAATGCCTTTGGCAACGCCGAAAAAGGCTACACGCCGAATCTTCTCTTCAAGGAACTTCTTGAATTGAACGGCCGCAGCTTTGAGAGGGAACTCAATGAAGCACAGGCAGAAGAAGACACACGAAAGGCAGCTGAAGCAGCAGCCAAAAAAGCTGCTAAAAAAGCAGTAAAATGAAGCAATACACGCGGCTGTTCCGTTCATGGGGCAGCCGCTTACACAATGAAAGGAGAAAATATGATGGAAAACAGTGCAGATTATGGCAATGTGAATGAAGGTGTCCAGCTGGATGAACGATATAAAGTCCGGGCGTATTATGACATGGGCTACAGAGGACTTGCAGACGACTTGGAAACCAATGATTGGTTCAAGGCTTCAATGTACGCTCATGAAAAGTCCATGAAAGGACTAAGTGTGGAAATCACTGACACGGAGACCGGAAAGGAAGCGCGAATCGATCCTGACCGATACCATGCCACTTTTGAAGCAAGGAACGGGGAGTTCCCGGTAGACCCGGATACAATGCTCATCCATTACGGTGATGAAGAGCCCCCTGAAGATGACGGAGTTCCCCTCACCTACGAAGAACTCATCGCATTCGCCAAAGAGAACTACACAAAAGGCGGTGACAGCGTCTATGAGTGTTGGGATGAACAGACTTTTAATACATATGTAGAGGAGTTCGGACCGATAACAAAAAAATCAGCATTTGAAATGTTCAATATGCTGTACGACGTAGACCGTGACAGAAGAGGCTGGTATTAAAAAGATAAAAAAGAAAGGAGAAAAAATATGGATCATGAATTTAAACTGGTCATCGAACGGGACGGAAACAAGTTATACATCAACCCTGATATAGACATGACAAAAATCAGAGATTCCATGCAGCTCGACAGCGGGACGGTCATTGCAGAGATGGAAATGCCTGATGCATTCGTGTCCCTTGAAGTTCAAGGAGATGTACGCGTACGTTTTTCTCCAGAAGCGATCCCATCGGGTTTCGATGAACTTTACACGCGGCCTTCATCCTTTCCGGAAGAGCTGATGTGTTTGATCGCAGGAGAAGAACAGGCTCATTCCAAGGATACGGAAAATTGGATGAATGACGAAAGGGTACACGTTTTTGCAAATAACTGGTTCGAGCTGTTTATCGGTAAAGACAGGGGTGACCCATGTCCAGAGGCATATGTTGTAAACGCAGAAAAGTCAACCATCGAAGACCTTTATTCACTGATGACTTATTATTAAGAGTGAATAAATGACACTGCGTAAATAAATTTAAAGAAAGGAATTAACTGCTATGTCAACAAAAATATACCCAGTAATTGAACAAGCAGCTTTTTTCATAGACGAAAAGGCCGCAATGTTCATCATACTGAAAGATGCCGTCCATAACGGCACACTGCAAAGAGAAATCAGAGAACTCATAGATACTTACGGGATAAGCAAAGTCGTCAATGAGAATCTGATGCCGGACAGATATCTGGACGAATACACGGAAAATCTTAATGTAATAGAGATCATCAATAATAAACTCGATGATGTTGTATGGGCGAGTGAGTTCGAAGGCACAATAGCAACAAAATGGCCCGAAAAATGTGGCAACGAAGGTTTCGAGCTGGAAATAGACGACAATTTGATTGTCTATCTCCTTTCTGCAAAGCCTGCGGACTTTTTCACGCAGCAATATTCTGATCCTGAAGAAATGTGCAGTGAATTCCGTTCCAAGCTCTCAGACTACCTTCCGGATGATTTTCCGTTTTGGAAAAACATTGTGGAAATAAAGGGAACATATTGTTGCTAAAAATGAGCATCAAATATAATAAAAGGTTCCCGACCGATATATGGTAAATGTCATTTAGTTAAAAACTGGCAGTCAGATTTCGGTCTGACTGCCAAGTTTAATTGAAATGATAGAGACCGTCAGAAAGATTAGAGGTAAAACATATGAGTACAAGAGCAATAATAGCCCTTCCAACGCCAACAGGATTCATTACAACATGGTGCTGGAATGATGGCGGTCCGGATAATCTTGGATGCGAATTAAGAAGATATTTCAAAGAAGAGGAATATGTAAGACAGCTTATTTCTCTCCATAGTTTCTCCTCGATATGGGGACCCCGGAAAATTAACGATGTTATGTCTGACGGAGACACCCTTATAGTAGTGAACACGAGATGCGTACTTATGCATCCCCATAATGGAAAAGTTGTAGCAGGAAAAGGAGAGTTCGGGTATTTTAAAAGTGTAAAAAAAATGCTCGAAGAGGATATAAATTATGTGTATGTCTTTAAGAACGGCAAGTGGAAGATGTATAAATAATATGCTACATTATCATTCCCTTTTAGGAAGACAGAAGATATCCGACTAGAAATTTTCTCTGACTTAGAATATCAGAAAAAGGAAAATCACATGGCAGAAGATTACAAAATGCTTTCAACTTCGGTTGAAAGCATTTTGTTCCTAATAAATCAGCAAACCGTCTCATAACTTAATGATATTGCCGATATGGTTGGGAGCCTTATTTTATAAATAAATGGTTAGCATTAAAGTATTTAAAAATCATCACCTGCTATACTAAACAATACACGCACCACATCTTCAAATTTGTCGGGAAGGTGCGTCATGTCCTGCGTATATCCGCCATATGAGCATATTTGGCCGTCACTGCACTCAAACACTATTTTCCAACCCAAAGAACCGGTTGTATGCGCTTCTGTTCCGCCGTAATACAAGTCCCATTCAAAGATTCCATATGTTTCCGGCAAGTCATGTAATGTCTTTACCTGCGCATCAGTCATGGAAATTCCATTCGGACTGTCATTGTAATATTTCCCGTTCTTCAAATCGTAAACGATTTTGCGGTTTAAAGTTCCCTCGTTATACAAGAAACCAATTCTTTGTATCTCAGTTTCACGGCTCAGCTTGTTCCCTTCCTCTGCATCAAGAAAGTAGAATATATCAGTATATCCTGTGTCCTGATAATATTCTTTCTGGTCCATAAGAATCTCACGGATTTCATCTGCGGTATAATCCATGTTCTGAAAGTCATAATCATCCATCAAACGGATCAGGTCATATCCATCCAGTTCATTTTCACTAAGACCATACTTTGTCATCATGAACATACGGATGCTCTCTTTCTTTCGTTCGGCACTGGTTTCCGTCTGAGCCTGACCTGATGCATCTGATTCGGTCGTCATAGAAACGGTTGTAATTTGATGTTCTGGCTTCGCAGGTTTCCCGTCAGGTCGAAAAAGAGCGTAAGTCATGACAAGTCCGCCACACAAGCAAAAAAGAATGATTAAGATATGAAATAAACGTAGTTTCATAATGACCTCCTAAAGATAATATAGATACAATAATATAATACTAATGCGTATTATAACAAACAATCCTTATTGACAAAACCGGGAACACATAATAATATTGAACCATACAATATAAAAACTGCTTACAGGGGGTAGTATGTTCGCCCGCCTGTCTGAAGACAAGAGGCATCCATAGAGACGGCTCTTTTTTATATTGGAAAAGAAATTGCAAAAAAAGAAAGGAAAAAAGAAAATGGAAGAAAAAAAAGTTACAGAAGAGTATGTAGCAGAAGAGTATCAGGAAGTAGAAGAGAACTACTGCACCTGCCCGAAGTGCGGAGGCATGATGGGATTGTATTCGAATATTGCAGAAGTGGGGCCTGTATGTGCCCTGTACGTGGCATTTTGCCCGGCCTGCGAGCTCGACACAACACCCACCAACCGTAACTTCGTAATGCAGGAGGTAGAAATCCTGAAAAGCGGGCTTGAGGAAGGAGATTGAAAGGTAACCCGCAAAACCAATAAAAAGACGTAATGATTACCGCAACTGCCGAATCCGCACAAAGGAGGAGGCGTTGCGGATATTTTTTTAAGGAGGATAAAAAATGGAACAATTGACAATCAACAGTTTCGGGACAGAAGTCCCCGTTTATTTTTCGAAGAAAAAGACAACCAAGGGGGAGCTTTCACTGGATCTTCTGTGTATGGAAAATGGCTTCCTTGAACCCTGGTGCAATGTAACCATGCACCCGAGAGGCTACGAAGGAAGCCCTGATACAGGTCTCGTCAAGAACTATTCAGAAAATGAGGGTCTTGACGACTGGCTGGAAGAGAACGGAATCGCGAAACCTACGGGACAGATATACCCGACAGGCAGAGTGATCCTGCCCGAATACAAATTCGACCTTTCTATGGTCGAGAAATACTCGTACCATGAATAAACAAAAATACATGCAACATATAGTTGCATGTATATGATAAAGTTGTTATAATGGGTAACGGAAACTCGAAATTCACCCGGTTTCCAAGCATCCCCTTTCATTGCAGCCCATAACCACAATTCGGGCATGTAATGAGTTAGTTAACAACAAACACAGAAGAAGCATCTATGTATCGCTGTAAAGCGGTAATAGGTGCTTTTTCTGTTTTGGAACAAAAAGAAGAGGAATTAAAAAGAAAAGGAAATTATGGCAGTATTCGGTTCCTGTCCCGTAAGCAATAAATGAAAGGAGAAAACCATGAAAATAGAAGAACTGAGAGAATCTTGGCAGAAATTTGTAGGAATGTATGAGGATGAGCTGTTTCACAAGGACGCAAAGCCAAGGAACTGCATCAACCGTGCCGTAGAAGAGTTGGGACGGGACAACGTAGTAGAACTTCTTGCAACTGTGACACTTCTTCATAGACATGACGGGAGAATCTCTGACGCAAACAAAACCTTCTGCGAAGCCGTCCAAGTAAATCCGGCAGCGGTAGCAACAGACAGGAACAATGCTTTTATCTATGTGAACCCAAGCATTGATTCCATACACCCGGCTCACCTGAACCAGATGCTGAATATTCTGCGAAAAGGGTGAACCTATTATGCAAATAGAAAGGAGAAAAAAATGAATAAGAAAGAGATGTTTTCAAAACTGTCAAGGCCAAGTGTGAATGTGAAAAGAATCCTTCACATCACCCACAGGGATGCTGACGGGTACATGCCGGTCGCCCTGTTGACGGCTATGTTCAAAGATGCAGAAATCACACGCGCCCATGTCGGGCATCAGACACACGATGTTGAAGCTATGAATGCGTACCTTACAAACGAAAGTACATGGCAGGAATTTGGCTTTGTTTTCGTGACAGATATGCATATCAGCTGCGAAGCAGCGGAATACATAGTCCGTAACGGACACGACAGGCAGATCGTGATGCTCGACCATCACGAAAAGGCGCTGCCGCTCAATGCGTACAGCTTTTGCTGCGTGTCCATGACAGCGCCGGAGGATTCGTTCCTTTACGGATGGAAAGCCGGCAGGCGATGTGACGAAAGCCTTGACGCGGCGAGGAAAAGTGCAGGCACATCCCTGCTTGTTGACTATCTGGATACGAAGTTCCCGGAACAGCGCGACCGAATTAACGGATTAAGAGGTTACGCGGAACTTGTTTCCGGATACGACACATGGGACTGGGTCAATATGTTCAACAGGGAGCCTGTCTACAACACCCTCAACAAGTTCTTCTGGGCCGTCAAGGGAGACGCCTTTGTTGATAAAATGTGCCGTCAAATCGGTGCAGGCGAACCGGAAGAGCTTTTTACCGGTGATGAACTGGAAGCGATTCGGAAACGGGATGAAGAGGCGGCTGAATATGCCAACAGTATCATAAAATACTGTGCAGTGGTTGACTGTCTGCTGATGGGGGTAAACCGCAAGGTTGCCTTTGTCATGGCAAATTCCTTTTTACAGGAAGTATTTTCTGCCATGATGGACACATATGAGGCAGATGTCTATGTGGTCATGACAGAAAAAGGGCTGAGCCTTCGGACGCTTAATAAGGAGCTAAACCTTAATACACTCGCACAGTGCTACGGCGGCGGCGGACACCCGGGGGCAGCAGGAATCCCGTTGGGAACAAAGCTCATGGAAAGCCTGGTAAGATGCATTTTCATGGGAAAGGAAGGTGGAAATGAGTAAAAAAATGCTCATGCCAAAGTATTTCGATGTATATGAAAAATATACTATCGGGCTGCCTATGACGCCCGGTCATTGGCTGAATAACAGATGCAAGTTCTACCGCTGCACTGTATTTACAATGACCGCTGGACAAGGATTAGGCGGAAAAACATGGGACGAGTACGCAAAAGCCGTGCCGGAAGAGGTAATAATAGAGCATGCCATGTCGCATAAGCCTCTCATGCTCGACCTCTTAGACGGAAGGCGAATAGGAGTAAACCTCGATTATATGGTTACTTTCGAGGATTTCAATATTGTGGAGAAGGACTTCCACAGTGACAATTCAAATTATCCAATAGGCGACTATACCTGCTTATGGAGGCTGCCGATGGATAGAAAGAAAGCAGATATAAAATTCGTAAACGATTATGTTTACTACAAAAAATGAATCTGCGGGAGACAGAATACATTCTGTCTCCTTTTCTTTATAAATAAAATAGAAAGGAGAAAGAAAATGACAACAAGGGAGCAGATAGAGCATGAAATACGAAAGCAGGAACAGAACGGGACGATCCTCTCTTTCCCTGACCGTGATCCGAAATATGGCACTTGGGGTTCAGCATCCTACAGGGGCAACTGGTCAGGCTTCATACCGGCATATTTTATATGCCGTTTGAAGGCTGAGACCGGAATAGCGGAAATATTCGCCGGGTCTGGGACTACGAGCGATGTAGCGCGGGATATGGAAATTCCCTATGTGGGTATCGACCTGAATCCGAATCCTGTGCGGGATAACATTGTCTGCATGAATATTTTGGACGACAGCAGGGAACTGCCGGAAGGATTTCATTCAGCAGATATTCAGTTCCTTCACCCGCCATATCCGGGGATAAACGGTATCCGTTATGCCGGCAGCATGTATAGGTGCGACAAGGCGACCATGGATTCTGATATCCAGAACATGCCGTATGAGAAAGGAATGAAAGCAGTCAACCATGCCGTCATGCGCGGATATTCGGCAATGAAGCCCGGAGCATGGCAGGTAATCATGGTTGGAGAGATCCGTTCGCATGGGAAGTATTATTCCATGTTCCGCGATTTGGTAATACCCGGAACACTACATCAGACATTTGTAAAACAGCAGCACAATACGATGTCTGGAAGAAGAAGCTACGGGATGAAAGAACGGGATTTCGCATGGACGGCTTTCGAAGTGATTGCTGTGATCCGCAAGCCGAGCGGATATGAGATAGCTTTCACACTGCCGAGGACGTTCCGCACGGATATACGGGACAGCCGGACCGCTACATGGAAGGATGTTGTTGTAACTGCGGCTCATGGACTGGGTTCATGGTTCAGCCTTGACCAGATGTATCGGGAACTCGAAGGTCATGACAAGGCAAAGAATAATAACAACGTCCATGCCAAAATAAGGCAGACATTGTACAGGCTCTGCGACAGCGGTGTCTTAGTCAAGCAGAATGACAGATATGCTATTGCCTGACAGTAAGGACGGTATACAAGAAAGGAGTGAACTATGAAGTATATAAATGGCGGAGAGACTGAAACGAAAGATTATGGATGCATGTATGATCATAACGACGAGTATGATCGTTACGACCATGCAGAAGAATTAATAGGATTGACAGGCTATGTCTGGCTCATAGAACAGGGAAAACTCAAGGAACATACAAAGCATCCCGCGATGCTCTGGTTCACCGGTTCATATCCGGAAAACATCACGTTCCAGAAAGGAGAACTCTATTTTCCTGAAGCAGATATGACATATTCCGAGATCATGAAGGATACGGAATACAATATCGAAGATTTTGAACCGACCGACACAGAAGGTCGCTGTATGGAAGGGCCTGTGCTGTATAAGGGGACAGAGTATAAGGTATACATGTCCGATTACGCTGAAGAAACGGTACTTATGGACTGGGATGAACGCATCGCAGCCGAAATAGCTAAGGAAATAGCAGAAAGGAGAAAATAATGTTCGCAGAAATCGGTGAGGTATTCAAAGCTGTCCCCATCTCGGGGGGAAAACAGGTCCGCTGCCTGAAAGAAGACGGGCATGTATTCATTTACGCACCCGGCCGGAGAAAATACGGTTGGCGCTTTACAGAACAGGAATTTCTTAAGGACTATAAAGTTATTCCCGGACATACAAAAACGGAAGAATGGCACAAACGTCTGAAACGAGCCGTTAAATGCCTGAATGAATCCGGATTGTCACCGGACATCAAAACCGTGTTCGAACAGTGCCTGACAATGACTTATGATGAACATAAGGAATTATCTAAAATGTACTGGTCAAAAAAAATGGACGGGGAGCTTTTGAAGAAATGGGGCGCCTTTAGAAATAAATTTCCGTTCGCATTTGGAATAGATGCGAATGGGAACGAATTTATAAAATCAGACTATGTCTACGAAATATCCGAATGCAGGTTAAAAAGCATGTATTTCGGAAAAGATATCAATAGCTCTATAAAAGATGAGCTGAAGGAAGCCATTTCAAGCAAGCAGGCTTACCGGCTGAGCCGCATAAGGACATCTTATGATGTTTCCGTAGAGTATTACCCTGAAAAAAACAAAGGGCACTACGCCGAAGAATACAGGGGCTGCGGGAACGGACATTATTACCTTATGCTCGACCATTCAACTGCGCTATGGGTAGAGGATGATTGACACGTTATACTCATATGGTATAATCATATAAGTATAATATAAAGTAGGCGAAGGGTGTACCATGCCCTTTGAAGGTAAGACAGGGATTCCATCCCTGTCTTTTTTATTAGAAAGGAGAAAGAAAAATGAACAAGCAATCTGCAAGGATGCTGGCGTCGCTCCGTCAGAAAGACACTGTCGCGGCTATTCCGGTCTCGCCTTACAAGGCTGAAGAAGAAGACGGTGTGACCGTGGTCAAGATGTCTGACGGACATCTCGAAGAGAGAAAAGAAGTTGTTATGCCACAGGAAACATGGCTCGATCTCAGAAGAGGGGAATTCGGGAAACACGAAGAAATTCTGTACCCGCAGTTCAAGGAATGGCTGCGGGATAAGGACATCCGCTTCACAGTCACGGGCAGCGAAGCAGCGTCATCCGTGAACCGCTCCAAATACCGGACGGCAAAACAGCTGAAAGACGAAAAGCTCGGCATCAAGCCGGAAGTGTCTCTTTCAGAGGATGAGCTGATCCGGCAAGGGATGAACTTCAAGCGCGGACATGACGCCGAGGACTATACAATCGAAAAGGCGGAGATGTTCCTCAAAGAAGCCTACGGACCGGCAAATGTCCAGGTATGGACGGATAAAAGAGTCTTTCTTTCGAGAAAGTACCCGTACATGCTCGTCAACATGGACGGTTTCGCCGCTGTTAAATACAATGACGGCCAATGGCGATATTGGGGGATTGAAGCCAAAAATATTGCTAAAATGGCGACTCGGAAACAGGCTGAGTATCAGGCTGGAAGGCCGTTGGTTGACCATATCCTGCAATGCAGGCACCAGATCGTTGTTATGGGTCTTGACGCGGTGCTTCTGGCAGCGACATGGGGTACAGGTGTGGAAGATTTCTCCGTATTCATCGTACAAAGGGGCGTCCTGACAGCTATCGAAGGCGATATGCTCGAAGACGAACTGGTGATGAAAGAGAAGACTTTCATTGACTATGTCGCTGGAAAGGTAACAATCATCCCTGAAGCTATGTATCCGGAAGCGGAAGCCAATTATTACGGGCACCGCTATGCCGAAAAAGACGGGGAAGCTGTCATACCGGAGGACATGTGCGAAGTCCTCGAACAGGTGCTGGATCTTGACGCGGAGATAGAGGAAGCGCATGAAGCGTATTCAAAGCTCCGCAGGAAGAAGGATGCACTCCTTAACAAGTTCCACCCGTATTTCGAAGGCAAGACTTTCGGGACACTTACTATCGGGGATACCGAATATGTAATAACCTGCAAAGCGTCCCGGACAAGGCCGCACATAGATTTCGAAGAATTTGAAGCAGAAGACCCGGGAATCTATCAGCAGGTCGTCAAGGAAGAGACCGTTAAGGTACTGGATCCGGAAAAGAAGTACCTTTACGACCAGGTGATAAAAAAACATCTCAAGCCCGGTGAGGAGACCGGTGAGCGGACATGGAGAATCCGTTCAAGAGACAGAAGGGGGTAACAAAATGTGGAACAAAGAAAGCAATGCTTAATTCGAGGCAATCTCCTGAAGGAACTTTATCGCAAAGAAAGCGATAATTATGCCATCAAAAAGTTCCTTGTACGGGAGCTGCTTGACGGGGAACTTGCCTATGGAATCGAAATAGGGCAGGATATCACAATCGTAGGATACGCACTGCCCGATTCAAGGGAAATTCCTTACGAAATAACGGGGGAATGGATCAAACATCCACAGTACGGCTGGCAGCTCCGCGTAACAAAAACGAAGGAGCTGTTAGACGGGCTGAAGGAGAAAACCATCAAAAAGTACCTCACAAAAGGACCGATAAAGGGCATAACCGAAAAGAACGCTGAATGTATTGTCAATACATTCGGGGAACAGACCCTGAAAGTCCTGAACGAAAACCCGTTAAGGATATCCGAAGTTGCCGGAATTCCTAAGCAAAAAGCGAAAGCTATAGCAGAAGAATGGACCGCTAAAAAATCTGTCGGTGAATTGATGACGCTCTTGATGCCGGCAGGCATCAGCGCGTCGCAATGCATGCAGATATCTAAGCGGTTCGGCGTCATGGCAATGGATGTTATCCAGACGGATCCATGGCGGCTCATGGAGTGCAAAGGGATCCCTTTTTCGAAGGTAGATGACCTTGTAAAAGAGCAGGTCATCAGGAACGCATATGCAAAGCGTCCAGAAGATGAAAACCTGCTCCAAGCGTGGAAGGAAGAATCCACGCGGACATACATGGCAGCCATGCAGGAACAAAAAAGAATCGTCGCTGCATCGGCAGAAGTCCTGATGCAGCACGAGAACAATACACAGGACCTCGGCATGCTGCCGGAAGAATTCATACCGGCACTCAAGGTCATGCTTGGCAGACCGGTTGTGTCGGAAGGACGTATTGCAGAATGCCTGAAAAAGGCGTTCCAAGACGGGAGCCTGAGACGGTCCAATTACTCCGAAACAGGAGCAACGCTGTATTACAGAAAGGAGACTTATGAGAAGGAATATGAACTGGCTAAAATGTTGTACAATCTGAGCCAGAGTATTCCGGCAGCTACGGAAATCGAAAAAATGCGGAGCTGTCCCCTGCCCGGAAATATCACGCTCGCACCGGAACAGGCACTTGCCGTGCGGACAGCGATGATGAAGAACCTGCTGGTTCTGACAGGCGGTCCGGGAACAGGTAAGACCACCACATTGAATGTACTTGTTCATGTACTGGAGTCTGCAGGTAAAGAAGTGTGCCTGATGGCAACTTCCGGAAAGGCAGCCAATCGGATGATAGAAGCTACCAACCGGTACGCATCTACGCTGGATTCAAGGCTCAAGCTGCAATCAGACGAGGACGGTACAATCAATGAGTTCAATTCGCTGATTGAGGAAGACGTCACGATATGTGACGAATGCTCCATGCTCGATTTGCAGAGGGCATACGCCCTCGCCAAAGCGCTCCCGAAGGGCAAGAAACTCATACTGGTCGGGGACATCGACCAGCTGCCGTCAGTCGGTGCAGGCGCTGTCCTGCGCGACCTGATCCAAAGCAATGTGCTTCCCGTGGTCCGCCTGTCAAGGATATACCGGCAGCAAGGGGCTGAAGGCACGAGCATTGTAGATAATGCGTACCATATCAATGAAGGGAACCACACTTTAATGTTTGATGATGCCTTCACATTCCGGGAAATGCACGACACGGAAGAAATGGCTAAGGAAATGGCTGAGGCATATATCCGGGCCGTTGGAGCATATGGGCTATTTAATGTAGCCTGTCTCCTGCCAACAAGGAGCACACAAAATATCGGCGTTGAACCGATGAACGCCCTTTTGCAGCAGAGACTGAATCCTCCCGATACAGAAAAAGGGGAAATCAGCTACGGACAGTCAACCTTCAGAACAGGAGATTACGTAATGAACACCCGGAACAACCCGGACAAAGACGTCGTGAACGGTGATGTGGGGACGGTCTCATCAGCATATTATGACAGTATCGAAAAAGCAAAAGCGGTGGTTGTAGACTTTGGCTCCCATAAGGAAACATATAAGGGAGAAGAAATTGCGGATCTGTCACATGCATACGCAATGACGGTCCACAAAAGCCAAGGTTCTGAGTATGCTGCCGTAATTATCGGCATGCATAATGAGGCGGGCAAGCGCATGCTCAAGCGCAACCTACTGTATACTTCGGTCACGCGTTCAAAGCGCAAGGTCCAGCTGTTCGGACAGAAGTCCGCCATCAACCGGTGTATAGATACACCGGAAACATACGTCAGGAAGACCTGCCTTGCGAACTACCTCCGGGGCTTCGCAGGCGTGCTTGTTTCAGTTGGAAAAGCAGACCGAAAGGCAGCGCAAGAAATAAACATGGCACTATGCTCTTACAAACAGCAAAACAGCAGCTTGGAAATTGTGGGGACATGGTACATTGGATACCACGAAAGATGGTACGGAAAATGGCGTGCCAAAAATGGAGACATGCCTGCGTTTCCATCCTACGCGGAAGGAGCAACAGCAGAAGAGGTCAGCATGTTGAACAATATCCTGCTTGCGCTTCAGATGCGGTGGAATAACGGACCCGGTCAACAGATGGCCGATGACTTGCAAGAGCATTTCGAACCATACAAAGAACGTAAGTATCTGCTTACGATACAAAAAACCGTCATATTTATCAACGCCGCCGTTCGCAAAGGATGGTTCGGCAAGATAATCGTAATGCGGTAGGAGATAACAAGTAAAAGAACGTCGTCGGGTTATCCCGAAGGCGTTCTTTTCTTGATACGGTTTTTTTGCATTAAAAAGCACAGCATGATAATATACTATATATCAAATTATTCAATTCAAACAGAGAGGGATGGAAATGTTTAATACAGTGAAAAATATATACTATGTAGACTATGAGAATATCGGAAGTGAACCACTTCTCAGATTACTGCGATTCCTTGGCAGAGAGGATAAATGCATCATTTTCTGGTCAGATCACGCAAACAAGTTCGATGCGGAAACAGTCATGTGCATGAAAGGAATAAGCGCATCTATAGAGTTCCAAAAAGCTGATTTTGGCAAGAATGCGCTCGACATGCAGCTCGTATCACATCTCTTGTATTTTCGCAAGAAGAACATGAACTACTATATCGTCAGCAATGATACAGGATACGATTTTACTGTCGGCATGTGCCGGCGAATGGGGTGGAACAGGTTGTTCCGCTTGAACAGTACGCTGCAGATGATAAGTGGAAAATATAAGGAAAACCAGCTAACTCCAAAAAGTCCTACTCATACATTTCCCGAAACAGATTCAGCGCCGCTGTTCTATTTTGAAGGAATAAAGGAAGCGAAGAAGGCTACGGTAGAAACAAGGGCGGCATGCACTGAGGATAAAAACAAAAAGATAGAATCAATACTGAAAAAAGCAAAGAACAAATCTAGACTGCACACCCTTCTTACACAGGAATATGGACAACAGAAAGGTCGCGAAATTTACTATTCTGTCAAGGAACGATTACCCAATGCAAAGTAACGAACGTAAGGCTCTGTGCGGTTCCAGAATGGGATCAGATGCGCTTTCTGTATCCGGACGGATAAAATAGCCATTACCCGTGCATTAGCCCTGTATGGGGCATTGAGAAGCGGTTGAACCGCTTCGAAAGGGTTCGGCTGCGGGCTCTGGTTGTATTGCAGTACCAAGCGTATTTTTACTGAATGGTCGGAATAAAAGACATATTATCTCTTATTACATCTGCTTGCAATCATAATAATGTTATGGTAAGATAAAATGCGAAAAATATAAAAACGGCACTGGGGGAATGCTCTGCCCTCAGCTGAAGAAAACGACGAGATCGGATATCGGTCTTGTCGTTTTTTTATTAGCAAAAGATACAACAGATACCGTTCATCATATGAACGGGCGAACAATTTTATCAGCCCGTTCAGGAAAGCGGGCGGAAAGGGATACTATGAATAAGAATGATTTTATGGAAGAAACAAAAATGGAACTTGAAAAAAGGGGATATGTCGTAGAAACGGTCATGTTCGAAGAGAACGGATTGAACTATGCGGGATTCAAGATCGTTACGGACGGGACCGCTACACCTACCCTGTGTCGTGAACCACAGGAAACAATCGACGAATTCGTCGAAAGGATCGAAGAAGCGTTGGCTAATAAGCCCGAATTTGACATGACTCTTCTTCATGACAAAGGGTATGTAGCCAAAAACCTGCGTATTGCTGTGCAGAGGGTCAGCAGCAAAGACATCGTCAAGAAGCCTTTGCTGAATGTGGAAGCATACATGTTCGTAATCTGTGAAACGACAGATGGAACGCGGGGATTTTTCAAAGTAACAGAGGAGCTCCTTGGCCTGAGCGGGATGAGTAAAGAAGACGCATGGAAACATGCAGAAAAAAATACTTTCCTTAAATTCCAGATAATAAATCTGGCCCGCATCATAGAGTATGATGTAGAGGAAGAGAAGTTCCCGTTCTATGTAGTTCTGAGCGAAGATGGGAACGGTGCATCTGCACTAATGTTCCCGGAAGTTTTCAGAAACTTTTGTGTCCTGATGGAAGTCGGCGGCGTCCTCATCGTGCCGTCCAACACACATGAGATAATGATTGCCCCGGACTCGGATGATAAATCCGTATACGAGTGGGTCATGAACCTCATGGATACGGTAAACGAAGAAACCGTTGCGGAGTTCCTGCTGGATACGGTCGTTTATCGATATGACATGAAAACAGACGAAATAAAAATCGTCGCAGAATGCACAAAAAGCGGCATTACTCTTACTACAGAGATGCCTGAAGGAAATTAAAGCCAATCGGATGATCGGGCTTTTTTTTATGCAAAAGAAAAAGAAAGGAGAAAATCAAAATGGGAAAAATGATAACGGAGACTGAGTTCAAAAATGCTCAGCAGAGAGGAGATGTAGGCGTCTACCAAAACTTTTTCGGTAAACATCCGGAATGGAAAGGGCTCAGAACCATTTCCCTTCCGGAAGACGACATGTTTGTCCGTATCGAAGGAGTGACATTCATGATCGTCCCCGATAACTATGTTTTTAAAGCCCCGGAAACCACCGGGTTCATGGCTGATTTTCACACAGCATAAACAAATAAGAAAGGAGAAAGCACTATGCCTGAAATCACAAAGATGCTGACACTTAGTACGTGTCACATCAAGGAAGAGACAAAAGACCTTTTGGAAACAGAGGCACATTGGAACAAGAACCCCGAAATGCCGAATGTTTACGAGAAAGGCGAATATGGATTTTTCATTCATGTTCCAGATGATTTTGTGGCAAGCGAAAGGAACGAAAGCGGAGACAATACGGACAGATATCCCTGTATCCCGGACGACTTGTATGCGGTCATGCTGTATGCATATGAAAAGGAATGCTGCTGGCTCTGTCTGGACCGCGACGGTCCGGAAGAAGACGGTCTGGAAATGTTTGATTGGTGAAATAGACGCGTCCTTTGTGGCGCGTCTTAGTTCAAAAATAAGGAAAGGAGAAAAATATGCCGAGATATTTTAAAGGCGACAGAAAATCGGACGGCATGTCTGCATATGCACAGATATACGACAAGCCGGTGACACTGCCTTTTGGAGATGATTCAGACATGTGCATCGGACAGGTGCGGTGCCTGACACTCCAAGGAGTTGACCATGTAGCGACTATGGAAGAGCTCTTGGAAAAATACTCTCTCACAAGGGAAATTGGGAAAATGGAGTATGACTTCTACGAAGACATGATATCCCTCATGACGGATATATACATGTCCGGATACTCGGGCGGTTTTCCAAGAAAAGAGAATTGCGAGTTCAAATCTCGCAAGATCAGGAGTTCTATGCCCCGTCTTTTGGAAGATATAAACAGAATAATCGATAATGGAAATATTATCGTTGAGTAAACGGTCGCATTGCTCCAAAACCGATAAGGAATCATCATGGCATCTGCCTTGGTGTTTTCAAATATATATAAAAGAAAGGAAGAAAGAAACATGTCAAAAACAGAGTACAAGAAAACAGTAGAGAAGGTTCTCAAGTTAAGGGCTGCCTATGAGGCCGGAACGCCTGAAGTAACGGATGCTGAATATGATCAGCTTATGCAGGCGATCAAGAAGGCGGAAGCTGAGCATCCTGAGTGGGTAACAGAAACATCACCGACACAGACGGTTGCGGACGCTGTAAGAACAAGCGCCGAGACAGTGACACATAACGTCCCCATGCTCTCTATTGAGGACGTTTTCACGAAGGAAGACGTAGAAGCCTACGTCGGCCGCGTCAAAGCGGTATATCCGGACGCTTCATTCAGTGTAGAGGAGAAGATCGATGGTCTCTCCATGTCGTTACGTTACAATAACGGCTCCCTGTATCTTGCTGAAACCCGCGGGGACGGCTACGTTGGCGAAATCGTGACAGCTAACGCGCAGGTCATGAAGGACGTACCGAAGATTATCCCGCTCACTGAATACCTTGAAGTACGCGGGGAAGTATATATGCCCCATGAGGCATTTGACAAGCTGAACGAAAAGCAGGAGCTCCTTGGGAAGAAGCCTTACGCCAATCCCAGGAACTGCGCGGCAGGCACGCTTCGTGCTTTCGATTCATCCATTGTCAAGGAACGCGGGCTCAAGCTTCTCGTTTTCAATGTGCAGGCAGGTCCGGAAGGATTCATGAGCATCCATAGCGATGCCCTCAATACGCTGGACGGATACGGCTTCCCGACCGTACACAGGACAGTCTGCAGTACAGCAGCAGAAGTCCTTGCAGCTATTGATAAGATCGGTGAGAGCAGAGGCAGCCTGCCCTATGATATTGATGGAGCAGTTATCAAGCTTAACCGTGTTGCTCTCCGTGATGAATTCACTGCCGGCAGCAGTAAATACACGCCGGGCCATATCGCCTATAAATATCCCCCGGAAGAAAAAGAAACAGTCCTTCGTGATATCGAAGTAACTGTCGGCATGACGGGTAAACTGACTCCGACAGCTGTCTTTGACCCGATCAGGCTCTGCGGTACGACCGTGACACGGGCGACACTCCATAATCAGGACTTTATCGATAAGAACCATATCGGGATCGGTGATACTCTTATCGTATATAAGTCCGGGGAGATCATCCCGAAAGTAAAAGGCACTGTCCCCGACAAGCGTCCGGAAGGTACGGTCGATTTCAAACTGCCGGATACCTGCCCGGTCTGCGGAAGCCCTGTAACAAGGCTTGCCGGGGAAGCCGATTATAAATGCCGGAATGTTTCCTGCGCTGCTCAGCTTAAGAAAAAGCTGCTGAACTATGCAGGCAGGGACAATATGGACATAAAGGGACTCGGCGAAGAAGCTGTCAATGCACTCGTTGACGCCGGATTCGTAAAGAATTATGCGGATCTGTATGTCCTCAAAGACCATAAAGAGGAACTGGTAAAACAGGGCCTTGTCGGAAAGGAAAAGGGAACGCAGAACCTTCTGGATGCCATCGAAGCTTCCAAAGAGCAGGAGGCATGGAGAGTGCTTGCCGGATTCGGCATTGAGAACGTCGGCACGACGCTTTCAAAGCCTCTCCTTAGAAAGTTCAAAGGCATCGGAGGCGTGGCAATGGCAACAGAAAAGGAGCTGATGGAAATCGAAGGTCTGGGAACCATCCTTGCCCTGAATATCCGCACGTTCTTCTCTGACGAGAAAAACCTTGCTGTAGTCACGAGAATGCGCGACCTTGGCGTCAATATGGTCGCAAAGGAAGACAGCTCTGCCGGCAACAGCCTTAAAGGTCTTACATTCGTCATCACAGGCGACGTGTATGACTACAAGAACCGCGCAGAATTCAAGGCGTCTGTTGAAAACAGAGGAGGAAAGGTAAGCGGTTCCGTCTCAAAGAAAACGTCGTACCTTGTGATTAACGATGCAAACAGTACGACAAGCAAGGCTGTGAAGGCCAGAGACCTTGGGATTCCGCTCCTGACGGAAGCCGAATTCATTGAAAGATTTGGCAGGTGACGAATCTTTCAACCGATAAAAACATAACGTACTTTCCGGTGGCGCTTCCTGATGAAAGGGAAGCGCCACTGACATAAAACGTGTAATTTTTAAAGAATAAGAACAAAGGAGAAATGATGTACTTATTAACAAACGTAAGCGTTGACGAAGTCGGCCGCGTATACTCAGGGTATCCAACGAAGCATGATACGGAAAGCGAAGCAATCGCCTCTGCTAAGGCTTCATTGATGGAAGATTTCGATTTAACTGAAGAAGAGTTGAAAGACAATGCGTTGGAATATGGCACGCCATACGTGCTCACAATGTCGAGAGATGGCAGGACCGAGATATACACGGTAGCAGAAGAGCCCGTTCCATCCTTTTCAGATGAGTCAGTAAGCGAACATGCCAGTAAGGATGATGACGGTGATGAATATATCGTAAGTCTGGCACTTGACTGCCGGGTTGATGTACGCATCAGGTCAAAAACATTTGAAGAGGCGAAAAATAAGGCAAAAGCCGGATTAAATGCTGATATTGACTGGAGAAAAGTAGAATTAATTAAATCATTCCCTGTAAATATCAGCGATTCCCAACATAACATTCTGGAAGATTTCTGATGAACGCAAAAAAGCGTTCTGAAAGTTATATCAATAAAAAGAAAGGAGAATAAAAAATGATGAATTTATGTGATGTTCCGACAATCAGTGAAGCAGAAGTCGCTGAAACCCTGAATACATTTGAACAGCAGGGATTAAAAGATGAAGTCCTGACCGTCGTCTATGAATTCGCGTCGGAACTTACAGGCAGGAGCATTGACTTCCTCTTGGAACAGACTGGCAACGATGAACTGAAAGGAGAATGAGAGTATGTATGAATTAATATCAGTAGCACGATACGACCTTGATATTAGTAACAGCTATCATTTCACCGAAGATGAAGCATATAATGCCATGGTCGGGGAAATGCTCACATGGACGGCATATAATACTATCGAAGAAATACAGTTAGCCGCAAAAAGAGGCGAATGTGAATTGGCCCGAAAAGGAGCTTGGGCTGAAACCCATGAAACGGGAACCTGCACATGGAAGATCGTGGAAGTACCGGATAAAAAATGCCTGTTAACCGAAAAATATGAAAGGAAGGAGATAGTTATGCCAACATTTGAAATTTACTATTCAGACCTCAATGAGGCTGCTCAGAAAAGGCTTCTTGAAGCCGTTAACGTAGATTCCGCTTCCGATATGAACTGGGATTGCGACATTTTACCGATTGCCCTGTTCGAGTTTGAAAAAGAAGGAAATGAATACTTCAGTTCCTCTTCAGGTAAAATACAGCAATTTCTCGCGAGTAAGGAAGATTCATATGCTATACTTCAGCTCCGGTATTCCGATGAAACGGCATCAGAAAGATTCATGTCACTGAAATCGTTGGAGAAAATGAAGCTTAAACCTGTATTTGAGCACTATGAAGTAACATACGTCAGCCCGCTTCCACCTTACGAGGACAGGAACGAGATGCTCGAAAAATTGTACATGCAATTCAATGTGTCCCGACCGGACGATTTCAAGGGGCACAGCCTTTCCGTCAGCGATATAATAGCGTTGCGTGAGAACGGTGTCGTAACGTGCCACTTTGTAGATTCCATAGGTTTTAAGGAGCTGCCAAGGTTTTTTAAACCGGCGTTGCAATGAAAAACACACGAAGAGGAGGCTTTACGCCTCCTCTTTTTTGTGTGGTGCATCCCACTATAAACATTAACATTTCAATCCACATCAAAAGCCTCAGCTTTTGAAGACACTAACATTCTACACATTTTATCTTATAGTGTCAACAAGATTAAAAACTTTATCATCCGAGCTGTCTGACACAGCCAGATATATGCAAATACTAAAAATAATAATTTAAAAAAATGTTGACACGACAATATGATATAGTTATACTTGTGTTATTAAATATAAAATTCACTTACAGGGGGTAGTGCGCATACTCATCTGTTTGAAGGCAGGAGGCATCTTAAACGATGGCTCTTATTTTTATGTTTAATAATAAAAAAACGCACCGCATTGGTGCTTTAGAATAAAAGTCCGGAAAGCTGCCCGTACAAACAGCTGAAGGACTGTAACGCATTAACAAAATAAGCAACAGCAGCGGAAGGGCTGAAAAGAACCCCAGAGTGATATGGCACAAGTAGCGCAAAGCGCGAACGTCCCCAGTTACTTATGGCTTCTGAGTAAATCTATACGAAGGTCCTGAGATACGGACGCCTTTCGTCAGGTCTTGTTGCGCCAAAAAATTAGAAACCCGTCCATAGACGGGGAAAGGGGTATAAAGAATGAAAATATTTATATTTGTAATGCAGGCACTGATGTCACTCGTCGGTTTAACCGACGAAGAAAAAATCGAGACCTTAATGGTCTCAATAGCTCCCTTTGTGGAGATGTTAAGAAAAGAAGCAAAAAAGGGGGATAATATAAAAATAATCAGTATTATCCCCGCAGACGGAGATATGGCTGCAGTTGCACCGGCCGTCACAAAACTGCTCATAGAAGCAGATGGGATAGCTTGTGACATAGGCTTCAATATCAAACAATCGAAGACGGTCTTTGCGGATCGTCTCTATAGTGATGTTTTTCGCGACCTCATCAATTATTTTGATGAGGCCGCGCAAGAGGCAGAATACCAATATTTTGCGGAGGTCAGCTATGCTGACCAAAAAACATTGCTGGAAGTAGCAATGGCGTATAATTATGCTATGATGCATAATTATACGATTCATGTTAACATGCAGGCTCACGGAGACTGTGCGTTAACGATTCCAGTGAACGAAATGCAGATAGCAAACTGCATAAGGCAACGAAAAGATCATTTAAAATGGATTAATAAGTTCCTTATGCATGATTAAAAACACGCCGGACCAGCCGGCTGAAAAAGAGGAACACATCCGGTTCCCCAGAGCAAAAAAGAAAAACCAGCCTTTCTTGAATGCGTGAGCACGGGAAAGGCTGTTTAGAATAGCTCTTTGGATGGTCCGCCGAAAGGCGAGGACAAGCAGCATTCGCTGCGATGGAGACCATATAGTCCGATAAATCCGGCGGGACGGCTATATGAGTAAACGACTTTCTATTCCGGCACAGGCCGCCCTACGCGAAGGGAGAGGGAACGAAAGAAGGATTCCGGGGCACATAATAAGTCCAGTTGAACCGCTGGCCGTGCCATATATCCAAAGAGTAGAGGCCCCGGCTGACCCAGTAAAGAATCTCATTACTGGGACGGCCACGTTGAAAGCGTACCACTCGAAAAAAAGAAAGGAGGGTATCATGTACGCAGCAAGATTCATGTCTAAGAAGGAGCTGCGTACCCTCCAGAGTGGTGCGCAGATAAAAAATAGTCCCTACCTCTACAGGGTGTGGGACAGAAGAAATAGACAGGGAGAAGAAGGCAATTACTGCTTCTTTTCCCTTAACTCTGCAGATGACGTCCGTAAGAACATCGGACTTATCTGCAGAATGAATTTCAAGGTGGAAGGGAAAGTCCTTGTGATAGTAAAAATTAAAGGACTTTCCCGCACACCGAAATACGAAGCTGCATACAACGGCAGCTTCGTCGATGACTACCCCGGAGAATCGGGGTGGGATGGATGCGACACTTCCGTAGAGTTTAACACGCCGTGTTATTCAAAAGCGGATGTCAAAGTCGTATCCATATCATCCCCAAGAAACTGTGAGGACGCCTGCTACTGCATGTTCAGTGCAATGAAGAAAAAGGGCGTCCTCAAAAAAGAAACCACGTTCCGTAGATTCCTCCGCGATGCGGAGAGAATTCAGCAGCGGAACTATAAATATGTTGAACGGCCGCTTGACTGGTCGTTCTGAGAACCCGCGAAGCGGGAGAAAGGAGGGGCGTATGACAGCTCCAAAAAGAGAATTAACGGTGGGATTTCAGCTGGAGGAGATGTGCGCATACGCACTCTCCCGCGAGTATAAGAGAGACTTCGTAAGTCTTCTCGACACTCGCGCTGACACAGAAGAAGGCACGGATTTCGAGCTTTACGGAATTCCGTGCGATGTCACAACAAACTTCTGGGGGAAGTCCTTCATGGACATCCTTCCAGAATCATACATGTTGACGCTCCGCCAAGGCGTCAGCATTGAAGTAAAATTCGGCGTGCGAAAGGGAAACTCCCACAAGGGGTTCACGGCTTTTAAAAAGCCGGTACTGGTAGTCGGGTTCATGCTCGACAACTCGACCTTCCGTACATGGCAGGACGTACTTGAAAATGCAATCAAAAAGTACGCCTCTGACATGATGGAGTTCGGCCAGTCCCTTTTCTGGGATTGGTGTGACGAGACCGGTTTCGATTTCTGATCGTTCCGGTTTCGTAACACCAAATACAAAACAGGACAGGCATGCTTCGCATGCCTTGGTGAATGGAAGCAGCCCTGCTTGCAGGTAATAGAGGACGATATTGACGTAAGTCCCTAATAAATAGTAAGATGCTTTCATCGTCAAAGACTTTGAAGAACGCCAAGGCATGCCTGTATGCATGGCTTCTTCTGACTAAATGCCGGACCAGCCGGCTGAAAAAGTGATAAAAATAAAAAAGCCATATAGGAAATGGCTGTATTTATCACAGAGAAAAGAAGATAAACGTGGGGGATTATTCCCCCGTTTAAATAAAAAGAAAGGAGGACGGGCCAATGGCAAAAGTCCTCGATATTTACTTCGTAACAGAAAACGGGCATCCACCGACCGGCAAGTCGCAGGATGCCGCAATAAACGGACTTCTTACCACGGAAGAAAAACGGGAATACAAGGTGTATTCCTTTGCGGGGGAGAAGTACAACAATAAGGAGCTCCTTTACAGGGACATAAAGGACAGAGGCAACAAAGCCTATATCGTCCTTGTGGAGATGCTCCCCGGCATGACGCAGGCTCACCTTAGCCTTTTTGATGGCAGTGAGTTTGAACGTTTCATGTTGGAAAAAAGAGGTTCGGAGACTACGCATGCGCTGCTGAGACGTATGCGTAAATGAAGTCTCCAATAATTTAAAACCCGCTTTAAGCGGGAAGAAAGGGGTATTTATGAATATTACAGAATTTAGTAGAAAAATCGACGGTAAGGTGATCGTTAATACGACACCGCACAGCATCACCTTCCAGACATTGAAAGGTGATGTGGTCGTCGTACCCACCTCCGTCAAAGACGGGGAGCGGACCTCCGAATGGGTCGTAAATGCCAGCGCGGTAGAAACACCTGTGGCTGGAGACCTTGTTAAAACGGAGTTCCGAGGAACACCGGAGGGCCTAAAAGTCCTCGACGAAATCGAGGCGTGGGCCAGTGCCAATGGAATCGAAAACCTTCGGGTAATCGGTTCTATGGTAGCAGCACAGGCATATCCGGGGCGTGTCCTCGGTATGTGCCCGGCTCCAGGTTTCGAGCGGGTTCCGACCGCTCAGAAACGAATGACAACATAAAAGTTCACTGTATACGGAGGCTGAGGTTTCCGTATACAGTGAGCGGTGATAGGCGTTGAACAGCTGCGCCTTGGGGAAACCCTAAAGGGACACCATGTCCCATACCGCGGAGACACGCGTAGTTGAAGAAACCCTCGAACATAATAAGAGGGCAGGGTTCACCTGAGCTTGGTGATGACTTTAAATGCTTCAAGAAGAAACATCCGTGCCGGACCTTTCGGGGACCGGATGTACACGGTAACTCACAGTGCAGTGGGAAAGGTATGGATCCGGACCGCCGTTTGGCGGGGCGCAGGACATCTTACGGGATGAGCCTGTGCAGTAGTCTGGGAGGAGGAGACCTTCCAGTTTCAGCTACTCGCCTGTGGGAGAGTTGTAGTAAAACAGAAAAGAAGTCGCCGGGGATGCATAAACCGGAACAACGATGAGTTTTCACAGGAATTCCCCGAACCGAACGACTTGGGGAGCCATACGCGTAAAATATCCAGTGGCGTATGGTCAGGAACGAACCCGGACCGAAAGGGAAGGGGGATTCTGGATTGCCGGGTATGGGCCTGCGTGGGATGGAATCCACAAAGGCACCGGCAGGGAGCGAGCAAGACTCCACCTTCTTGCTAAAGGGCAGCCTGATGCCCCAACTGACCAAGTCAGCAAACGGCATTCCAGCCGTATCAGGAAAAAAGGCCGCTGCTCATTTGCAGCGGTCTTTTTTATGCAATAATTTTAAAGCTTGCTGATAGAATAATAAGAGTATATATTGCTGAAAAGATGAGAAAAAAGACAAAGTATAATTTGCGTCAACTATTAAAGACAATCAAGACATGACACGTTTCAATAGAACATCAATAATACTCCTACATTTTTAGAAAAACAAATAAGTAGTTCTTAAAAACATTAAATCATTAAGCCAATAAAGAGAAAGACAGAGGACATTGATTTATACTTGCCGTTATGATATCATAATATCCTAATAATAAAAAATTGACGCGGGACATTTTATGCCCTTGCGAAGTGAAAAGCAGATGATTTTTCATCTGCTTTTTTATATGTCAGAAAGGAAGGTGAAAAATATACATACAAAATGATATAAAACTATTTATCAAGTACAGCATCAGAAAGTAATCGCTCCCACAGTGGGAGTGATATCAATTAAGCAAGAATGGTAATTATGAAAGGAGTTCAAAATGAATTACAGGATAAGCGGTGAAGGATACATTACATTTAAGGAAAATCTAACACAGGAAAAGCTGACGGAGATCACAGAATATCTTTATTGTGCATTCATAGAAAGTGTCACGCATCCAAAAAAGACGAATTTCATCACGATTTCTTATGAAGGGTACGTCGCAGACGATAACAAAAGCAGAGATGCCATATCAAAACGATTGAATAAGGTATCACAAATGGCTGCTGTTGAGGACGGCACTTTTGTTTTTACCGGCGAGTGCGGAAAAAATTGGCGGTTCATCTGGCATAACGGGACATGGGTGTATCAGGACGCTGATATCACATTCAAGGATTTGGATGAAGAGGAATATTTCGGAAGTGTCAAATGGTGCCGAGAGGACATAGAAAGCCTCGTTGATGAACAAAATTATCCGAAGGCTTCGGAATTTATTGATGAAGTGATGACAGCGTGTAAAAACGATAATAATTTCACAGACAGTATGTGCGAAGCCGGTTGGCGTTCTATTAATCACCATGCATCTGAAGTCCTTAAAAAATGGCAGCATATGCATGCAGCATTGACCGCTGAAGGAACAAAAATTGTAAACGATTACATCAACGAACTCAAGGCAAAACAAAAGGAAGTGTTAGATGCAGGGAAAGACACGGCTGATAACACAACGCTTCCGACTGTTGAAGACATCCTGAGCTGCATTACATACGAGGAAATCCAGTGGGATGATCCGGATGGTCCTTGTTTCGAGGATACATGGGATGTGGATGTGTCGGACAGCGGTGATTATGACTTGGAATATTCGCTTAAGCTCAAGTATAAAGAGGACTTCATCTTAACGGAAGAATGGGAAGAATGAGGTGTAAAATGGAAGAAAAGGAAATAATGGAGAAATATTTCAAGTGTCGGAATGCTGTTCCTTCTATATTGGAGAACGGTTATTTCTGTTCTCCCGACAGTGAGACACTTGGCGAAAAATGGAAAAATAAAAAGGAGATAGACAAAGAGCAGTGTGAAAGCTGCCCGAAATTCCGCAGTCGGTACATAGAGTACCCAATAACGGTCAATAAGATAGAAAAAGGAAACCCTGCTATATGGGACGTATCATTTGATCCGGTGGCCGTAAGGCTCTGTAAAAACGATAAGACGTATTTTGGTATTTATATAGGAGAAATACCTTGGAGGATGACCGCGTCATTGAACGAGGAAACTGGCTGTCTGACAATAGATACGGTCTCGAATCCGGGAATTTACGTACCGGCGCTTGGAAAAATCGTCTACGGTGCTGAGTCCTGGTGGAGAAGGCTTTCCCCTGATGAAGATGTGTCAGACATCACAGACGATGACATCCGCAACACATGGTACATGAAATTATTTAGTGAAATGAAAGGAGACAAAAGTGGCACTGAATAAGAGGAATACTTATATTGCAGATGACGCCGCTGCCATAGAAGCGGAAGAAGCGCTTGAGAAAGAAAAAAAAGAACAGGAAATGCGAAACGTCTCTACTGACAAGACCTACTCTGTCGAAGAGGCTGCTGACAGACTCAAGGCCCGTGGCATTAAGAACGTCACAGTAGAAGATGCGTTCCTGATGTTCACGATGACGGTTGATGAGTGGCGGGCGGATCCAAAAATGGCATTGAAAAAATGTGAAGCAATCGCCGCTTCAGTAGGATACAACAGCTCAATTGGTATAAACACAAGGAAGGGAAATAATAATGAAGATTGAAAAATTTATAACAGTTTATGCTGACGCTGACCTTAAAGAAATTACGCTTCTGTCAGAAGAGGAGTATGTATCGTGCAAGGCTTATATCAAGCCATTGCTGGATTGGTATTGGTTGCGTTCGCCCGGCGATTCTTGTCGCGATGCCAAGCTCGTCAATGAAAACGACAGTTTCTATGTGTTTTTCAACATAATGACCGACGTTAGGTTTTACGTTCGCCCTGCATTAAGAATCGGGAATCTCGGTTCATTAAATCTCGAAGCAGGAAATTTCTTCATGCTTGGTGGTTATAAGTGGACAGTCATTTCCGACGAACTTGCATTGTGCGATGAAACTGTCGGAAAAACCGTTTTCAAGGAGAACTGGACAGAAGAAGAATCGAACAAATACGAAACATCAGACGTTAAGAAATGGCTGGAAAAATGGGCGGAAGACCATGGAATCATAAAATGATTATCTTAGCATTCTGATGCATTTGATTTTTAAATGGAAACGCATAAAGAAAGAGAGCCGGTTACATGTCGGCTCTCTTCAAGATAATATACTCCGGCATATTCTTTGATTTCAGTCAGTGTTTCAACCGGCCTATGGCCTATTAAAAGATTTTACATAATTTCAAAAATGGTTTAATCTTTTCCCGAAAGGGACGGCTTGGCAATACTCAGCTTATAATACCTCTGGAACATGCGGACGCCGTTATCCATGGCAAAACTCCTGTCTGGAACGAGTATATCGATATTGCGGTTGCTCAACTGCTCGCCAAGACGAAGACTGACCGGCACGTTATACAGCATATCAGTCGATTCGTCATAAAATTCCAACTCGCATGACTTATAGAACTTGTTACTGGTAGATGTGATGTTACCGAACAGACCGCCTCTTCGACCGTATCCGACATATACGACTTTTACATTCTCGAACTTTGTCCATTTATGGTTCTTATAAATGTCTACATACGAAAAGCACAGCCACAGGACAAACGCTAAAGCAAGGGCAAGCACCTTCGCAACGGAAGGTATATAGATCAGGAACGTCAACAGCAGGCATATCAATAAAAAAAAGCCTATAAAAACTGTCTGCAAGATTTTCCCGCAAAAATACCGTTCTTCATCTGTTTCGGCGGCACCTCTAACGCCTTTTAAAAATGCATCTGCGTATCCTATCATCTCGTCTTTGATCAAATTTGAGAAAGATTTTATTATTTCCATAATGTTCCTGCCTTTAGCGCACTGCGAATAAATATACTATGTAATACATATTATTATATTATAATTTTAGCTTTCCCGCAAGATTACCGCAATAAAGATAAAGGGCTCCTGAATACAAACAGCCCCCAAACAGTCAAAAGACAGAATCGTTTAGTATTGCAAACACAAAACATATGCTATATAATGTTATGAGTATAATATAAAAACGGCAAAAGGGAGCAGTATGTCCCTTTTGAAGCTGACAGGTCACCAAGAAGGGACCTGTTTTTTTATTTAAGAAAGGAGTGAAAAAAAGAAAATGAAGCTTCAAGGAACTATAAACGAAGGAAACTACGGCTTCGTAGAAATTCCTAAAGCAAAGATCTGCCGTACGTACGACAGAAGAAAGGGTGCATATGGCGCATTTCGCGAAAGCGAGGACGGTAAATGGCTCTATTTCGAAATTGCAGAAATAGAGAACTTCAACAAAGCTGGTCCGAACTTCGTGACGTGCAAGGCAACCGGGGTGACAGCGGAACGCATTAAAAAGCTCGCCATGCCCCGGGATGAGAAGCAGCCTCCATTCAAGATCGGGGCAACTCTCAGTCTTCGAGCTGTGAAGTGCTACGAGAACATGCGGAATCAAGCAGATACAGCCCGCATGGTTTACAACGTAGAACACTTCTTTTTGGAAGGAGGGAAGGTATGACAGCACTGTTGATTGTACTTTTGTTATATCTTCTCTTTTTTACAAGTGAAAAGAAAGAAGAACAGGAAGAACGGGAGCTCTGTTACACGCCGGCTATAAGTCCGGAAGAAACAGCTTTCATAGAAGACTGCAAGTCCATCGATAACATGGTCGATGGATTTCTAAGAGCTGCATATCCGGGGCTTAGGGACTGGAGATATGTGGCAAGGGACATGAAATCGCTCATGTCAAACCCCACTTCGGTCAAGACGGTCGAAATCCTTCCCTACCGCGGGGAATCGGAAAAACGACGCCTCTTTTTCAGGTGGGAAGGTGATGAGCTCTTCATATCCTTCTTTGAGCCCGTAATGGAAGCTGAAGAAACAGAAAGAGCCGTCCCTGAAACACCGGAAACTGGTCAGGAAGTTCCTCATACAGAAGAACCTGCTGAGGAAGAGCCGTTCGACATAGCCGAATGGTATGACCAGAACGAGCAAATGATAAAAGCTCTGACACCCGCCGGAACGCGTTATGCGACGATACCAACCTCAAAGCTCCCGAAATCCGAAGCACATAGAAATGCGCTCGTGCGGGACTTTTATGTGTTGGGATTCCGTAACGCAAGGCTGACCGAACGGGGGCTGGAGTTTGAAAAATAAATAAAGAGAAAGGAAAAAAGAAAATGAAAGTAACAATCAAAAGTTTCAAAGGAATTGAGTCTTTCAATCGGGAACTGCCGGCTCTCACAGCCATAATCGGCAGGAACGGTTCAGGTAAAACGTCCATCAAGGATGCGATCAAGTCGGCTTTCACGAGCAAACTTGATGCGGACCAGATCCGTATCGGAGCTGCTTCGGCAGAAGTCACCATTGCACCGAACGAGGAATGGTCATTCGGTGTTCGTAGAAAGACCGGTGACCAGAAGATTGAAGCCCGTCTCGACGGAAAAGCCTGTACGCAGAAGAAACTGAAACAGGTCTTTGCCGATAACGGCTACAATCCGGACTACTTCGTAGGCCAGATCGGGCTCGATTATCTGGCAACAGCCGACAAGGCTTCCCTCGGAAAGCTCCTTCTCGGGGTGATGAAGATAAAATTTGACACAAAGAAGCTCCTCACGGAAGCAGACATGAAATTATCGTCCCCCGAAGCAGAAGACATGTTCCTGTCCATGTTCCAAGGAGCAGAGACCGCCGGGACAGAAGAGCTGGAAGCTGCGTATAACAATGCATACGCTCAGCGTCGGCAGGAGAAACAGCTCCTTGACCGGATGAAGCGGGCCCTTCCGGATGAAGTCGATGAGACTGGCCTGCCGGATGACAGGGAAACCCTTGAGAAGGAACTCGAAGGACTCCACAGGGAAGAAATCGAGTTCGAAAAGGAGCACGCTGTATGGGCGGATGCGGCCATAAAGGCAGAAACTGCGGAGAAGAAGCAGTTAGGCATACTCGATCAGCTTGAGGCCCTCGGACAGGTTGAGCCTCCAAAAAAAGAAAGCGAGGAATATGCCAAAAGATACGAAAAATTCAAAAGAGAAATCGCCCAGTGCAGCGATTACATCAATAAAAAGAAAGGTGAAATCGAAGCACTGAGAGCAACGGAAAAGAACCTCGCAGGCATCTCGTGTCCGCACGGCGGAAAGTGCGAAATCATCGCGAAGAACGATGACCAGATTGCCGCTGCAGAGCAGGAGATCGCCAAGTATGAGGTACAGCGCAAAAAGCGCCAAGATTGGGTGCAGCAATTCGAAGAAGCGAAAGCCGACCAGGAGAAACAGCAGAAGCTTTATGAAAAGATGCTGGCTCTCAAAGAGCAGGCGGCGACGCTCGAACTGGCTGCACAGCCGGGAAAGGAACCGGTTCCTGAAAAAGACTTCAAGGCGATGAGCAAGGCAGTACAGGAGAAAATCTCCCGCTTTGATGCCCGCGAGAAGAGACGGGCGAACGCCGAGAAAGTTAGGATGGCAGAAGAGCGCGTTGCACTTCTCGAAGAAGTCGTGAACGTGCTGAACCCAAAAAGCGGGCTCGCATCCCGTCTTGTTGCAAAAAAACTCACGCCCTATATGAAGGCGTGCAACAAGAAAGCCGGAACGATCAAGCCCGGTTTTAAGATGGAGTTCGTGCAGGGAGACGACGGCTTCGGCATCAACTGCGCACCGGACGGGGAGAACTTCATCCCGATGCACCTGCTGAGCAGCGGCGAGTTCATGACAGCAGCAATCGCACTTTGCTATATCATGAACAAAGCGAGCGGAGCAAAGCTTCTGGTTATCGATAACATCGACCAGCTCGATGCACCGTCTCTGGACGGCCTCTGCCGGCTCATGGCACAGGACCAGAAACTCGGCGAAAAAAAGAACTTTGATACGGTCATCCTCATGGGCGTGCCTCATGAGAAGGAAACCGAAATCGACGGCGAGACAAAAAAAGTCTCCGTATCAGAGGAAATTATGGTATCAAACGGATTCTCTGTTATCAAACTTTGAGTCCGTGTATGATATAATTAGGGCGGCAAATGAGCCGCCCGCAATCACAGAGCCCAGAAGGGCAGAAAGGAAAAAAGTATGAATGTATTAGTAATGATGGGGCGCCTTACAAGAGATCCGGAAGTCCGTTACGGGGCAAACGGAAACGCAGTAGCGAAATTCACAATCGCAGTTGATCGCCGGTTTAAAAGAGAAGGACAGCCTGATGCCGACTTCTTCGACTGCGCCTCATTCGGTCGTCAGGCCGAGTTTGTTGAAAAATATCTCCGAAAGGGGATAAAGGTTGTTATTCAAGGGAGTATGCAGAATAATAACTATAAAAATAGGGAAGGACAGATGGTCTACCGCGACCAGATCGTCATCGATAATATCGAATTTGCTGAAAGCAAGGCGGCAAATGACAATGCTCGTGAAGCTGCCGGCAACGGAAACAACCGTAGCAACGGCGGGAACAACCGCAGCAACGGCGGTAATAACCGCAGTGCAGGGAACAACAGAAGCGCAGGAAACAACCGCGGCAGCTCCATGGACGACGCAACGGGATACGACAATTACCCAGACATGGACAACTCACCTGACGGCTTCATGAACATCCCGGACGGGATCGATGAAGAGCTTCCGTTCTCGTAATATAAATGGCGGGGGTCGGTCAATCCGGCCCCTTTTAAGGAGGAAAATATGGCGAAAGCAAGAAAAGCCATGTGCGACATTCCAAAACTCCTGATTGCTCTCGGAAAAAGATACACGTCCGAAGGTCATGAGTTAATAACGGATTGTCCGTATTGTGGCAAGGCGAAACATTTCGCCATTAATGAATTGAACGGATATTTCAGGTGCCGGAGATGCGGAAGATACGGTGCTGAGATCAATTTGTGGGCTGACGAAATGGGTATCACGCTCGAAAAGGGCGGATATGCTTTCAAAAAGCAGCTCGTGCAAATGGTCTCACAGGTCGAGAACGTCTCCGAAGAACAGGCAAAGGCACTGCTCGGTGATACATCCCGTCGGGAACAGGAAGAGCAGAAAGATCTGGGAGACTTCATCGCAGATGAGGAAACACGGGACACTGTGTACCGCGCCCTGCTCAGTCTTCTGAAATTGGACTGGTCCTGCAGGAATGACTTGCTGAAGAGGGGGTTGACAGACCGTGAGATTATCGACGGTCTTTTCAAATCGACGGTATCCCCCCAGTCGGCTGGTGGCAAGGAAGCTGCTTACTCTAAGGCTATGTATATAGCGAAAGAAGTGATCCGTATCACGGGAATGGAGCCCCGCGGTGTGCCGGGCTTTTACAGGCACAACGGAAAGTGGACGTTCATGATCACTATCGGTTCTGCTTACTTTGTTCCTTACCTGAACAGCGAAGGTCAGGTAATCGCCTTGCAGTACCGCCTCATGCACCCTGAAAAAAAGGAGAACGGGAAAGAGAAGAGCAAGTACAGACAATTCTCATCCCGTTATAAGCAGGACGGCGCAAGGGGCAGGAACCGTATCTCTTGGGCTTATGACGAAGAGGTTGATGCAGGGCATCCGGTAAGGTATCTCTTTGATATACCGGATGATGCCGTAGTGGTCACAGAAGGGCCCTTAAAGGGGTATGTTGCACAGATTTTCGTGGGTGGAACATTCCTATCCCTGACAGGCATTGATTCCCTGAACCTTCTTCCCGAACAACTCAAACGGGCAAAGGAGCTTGGTTACAAACAGCTCTGGAATGCGCTCGACATGGATGAGTTCGGCACACATCCGAACAAAGATGTAGAAAGAGCGTCGGAGAAGATAAAGCAAATGGCGGAAAGGGCAGGCTTGTCATACCGCCGATTGCAGTGGGAAGTCAAGCTGAAAGGTATTGACGACTACGCCCTGACAGCTTATCAGTTCAGATGGGCTGAAGCTACAAGTCGGGTGAAAAACAAATAAAGAAGTTGGGCGCAGGTCATCTGACGGATGGCCGGCCCAACTTTTTTTTGTGCAATATATTTAGCACTTCAAGGCTCATTCTGCCAAAGAATATTTTTTAACCGATGAGACGAGCCTCTGCATCATCCAGCTGTTTGCGCATGGAGCGGATCGCATCAAGAGCTGCCTTGCGGTCTTCCTCGGCCTGCACCTGAACCATATTGTCGCAGAATGTCCTGAACCCGTCCGTAAGGCTCGCAAGCTGTGAGAGGAATATACTGCTTTTAACCGGAACAGCATCGACATGTACGGAAACATGCGGTGCGGACGGCTCGGGAGCAACGGGCGTTTCCTGACGGACGACTACATCCACTGTTTCTGTCGGTCCTGTGACCTCTTCTCCAACAGGGAGTTCAGGGAGTTCAGTATGTTCTTCATATACAGGTGCTTCTTCTTCGAAATCCGGTTCCGGCTCATAAGATGGCGGGATGACGTCCTCTGCAGGCACGCAGGTTACAGATTCATCGGGCATCGTCATTTCCGTTTCCTGTTCATCAATTTGCGGAGACGTTTCCCGAAGAACCTCTTCCCGGATCACTAACAAAACTTTTTTCGTAATCTCTGCTTCGGGATGCTGCTCGGCATAGCCGCGCACCTTCTCAACAAAAAGCATCTGCTGGTTTTCGTCCATGCTCTTGACATCTGCGAGTGACAGTCCGGATATTTTATATTCAGTCTCAAGGTTACGGAATTCCGGAATGCGTTTTTCCAGAGACTTATATCGGTATACGTTGGTAACGGAGTATCCTGAATGGCCCAACTCGTTTGTGAGATATGAAGAAATGCGTCTAACACGTTGGTCAACAGTCAAGAAAACGAAATCCGAGTCTGTTTCTAAGAGATAGTTTTCCGTCTGTTTAATGACAGCACTGCAATAAGCAGCCGTTTTGTCGCGCTGTGCCTCGTTTGACTCAAGCCATGACAGAAATTCCGTTTCTTTACTTTTTGGGTATTCAGAAACGAAGCATTCTGCTGAGGTCTTGCCGATCATATCAAGAGCAGCTTTTCTGCGGTGACCAGACCAGATCTGATAAGTCCCGTCTTTCATGTCGTAAACAGATATCGGTACGTGCAGACCGTTCTTGCGGATATCCTCAGCAAGAGCCTCGATTGCGTCCATCGGCATATCAATATTGTGAGGACTGCTCTTGAGTTTACTTAACGGGATCGATGTGGTATGCCGTGATGCGACCGCTTGTGCCGCTGCCTCTAATTTGCCTGCATTGGGATTGAATCTTTTAAATGCCATTTTTCTTTAATCCTTTCTTTTTTAATTATGCGCGAGTCGCCCCGTCAGCCAACAGTTGATATACCTCATCCGTAAAGGCACGCATAGCCTTATCCGGCCCCAGACTGCACTTCGTGAGGGAACAAAGCGGTGTATGGAAATAAGATGCGTTCCCGATAACCGTGCTCTGTGGAAGATGAGTCTTAAAAAAGTGTATATGGGAAACATCCGAGTATTCGGCGTAAGATTCATCAAAGCTTACATCTCGGGGTGAGTTCTTCATATATTTATTAAAAACCATGCCGAGGATATGCGTCGGATATCCGACCATACCGAGTTCCTGCACCAGGCTGGAAATCAACTGCAACGAATTGACGCTCTTATCATCACTTGTCACCGGAATAATAACATGGTCTGAAAACGCGAGCGCCATGACGCAAACAGCTGAATCCGAAGGCGGTGTATCTATTATGATATAGTCGTACCGGTTTACAGCGTCGCTGAATTTTTCAGCCATTAAGCCGTAAAGCTCCTGATTATCACGCACATCCTGAATGGAGTAGTGCGATAACTCACTGGACGACGGTATGATGTCGAACTGGAAGACGTCTTTCCTGCTTACGAAGCGCCGAAGAGTACCGTCCGGAAGACGTCTGTATTCAGACTTCCTGTAAGGCAGGCTCCTGTAAACTGCATCCTCATAGGGCATGTCGTGGAACAGTACATCGGCCACGGAACGGTGTTCCATCGTGTCATAACCATTGTCCTGTTCACCTGTTAAAACATCGACCAGATACCGGTCGGCGTTATCATTCTGCGGGTCACATACGACCAAAAGGACTTTTGATCCGTCGTTCGCAATCTCAGCAGCCAAATTTCCGGATATAAATGATTTGCCGGCACCGCCTTCGCGCGCAAATACAGTTAATATATGTGCCATTTTTATTATTTACCCCCTTTGCTTTTTTGTCAATCTCACGTTCTTCCTTTCTGCCTTTCAATGAACGCGATAAAATCCTGTTCTTTTTCCGGTTCCATTCCATCCGCACATGACCAGTACTGCCGTGTCCAGATGGTCTCTGCTTTTGGAAAGTGCTTCGCCATAACATCCCTGCTGTGCTTCTTTATCATCTGGAAGACCTTATCCGGCGGAATGCCTACAGGTTCATGCAGTGTTACAGCCGCAGCACAATCCTTATAAAAACGTATGGTGACAACTTTAATATCGTCCTGCTGCATACCTTTCATGACTGCCTCAGCAAAATCAGATCTGACACATGCATCACGAAAGACTTTGCGTTTCTTGCGGGCTACAAACCCAAGCGTTACAAGGAATGTATATGTTATTTCTTTCATACTATGATTATATCATATATGTGACAGAAATCAAGAGAAACTGTCACATTTTTTCTCCCATCGTGGGAGTGATAAAAGGTTCACTGAATATACACAAAACTTGAAAAAATATCGAAACGGAATATAATAATATAATATAAGAGTTACAATATTAATTATCGGGCCAATAAAAAGAAAGGAAAAAACATGAAGTATGAAGAAGCTATACGAGAAAGCCTGAAGCAGGTGGTTTTTCCGAAGATTGATAAAGACGGAAATGAAATTGGTGGAAGCAATTATATCTACCCGTTACCTTTTACTTACTTTGCCATGAGCATAGCTGCGTTGCAAGTTGCATTAGCGGATCAGATCCTGAAGAATGATTATCCGAACACAATAGTAGGAAATACGAAATACGACGGGAAGGGCATCGAAAATGTAAAGCCGGAACACATTATACGCTTGATGTGCAATTCTGAACTATCCCTTCGCGGGACGGCTTATTTTCAAAGCATGTATAGATTTTTTAGCTGGCTCTTCCAAGAAGAGGTCCCGGAGGAGAGCAGTACAGAAGGCCCTCTATGGTTTACTGTCGAGCAACTGCAGAAAAAGTGGAACGAATTTGCTGAAACGCAAAATTAATGCGCAGTATTTATTTGATAGAGTAAGAGAAAGGAGGTCGTGGTTCTTTCCATATGTACTCAAGTGGAATTACCGCCAAATAATGTATGACTTATGAAGAATATGACAGTTTATGTACCAATCTGCACATAGACCGGCCAAATACCACCCGTGACGGTGGCGGAAAAAGGTATGACTATACGGAACATGCCCTGAAAAACTTCCGGAAAATGGTGGCTTGTCTCGGCATTAATAATGATGTCAGCAAGGCTTTAAAAGACAGACCTTCAGTCGTTAAGGAGGAGTACCTTCAGAAAGGCATCCAATGTCTTTTACCTGAAAAGATCCACGACAGAGAGGCATGCAGCGAATTGGTTGCGCAAATCGAAGCTTCGGTTCTTCTCTACAAGGAATTCCCGCCGTCGAGGTGCAAAAAGCAAACAGTGGAACGTCGCGCAAGGTTACTATTGACAGTATTTATTGATGGTCAAGAGATGACTGCAAGTGAGTACAGGAATATCCTGAACATAAAACCCTCTTACTATTCGAAAGTAAAAACACAGGCAATCGAAGATTTATCAGACATCCTTTTCCGGGAAGACAAAAGACTGAACGGAAAATAAAAGAACAGCACGCTAACTATGGAGTAAAAAATGAGTCTTTATAAATTAAAAAAATGCAAGGAAATATTGATTACGTTCAGCGTGATTCTGTGCGTTGCAATCTTATGCGTGACGCCGGTATTGGCAAGCACTGAAGATGCCCTGCGCGAGAATGTTTTAAATAACGTGAGCGAATATTACGGAATATTAGCCGGAATAATTGCACCAACTACCTGCTTCGGGGCTCTGATAGACGTCATGCAGATTATCATGCATCCTGACGAAAAGACAGCATCGGTACATGTGAACGCATTTATGAAAAAGATGGCAGGCATCCTTGTTTTTTTTATGCTGCCTACCATTGTAGATATTGCCATAGATCTTGCCTTCAGCATCGGCTCTGTAGGAATGAACGAAGCCTCATAGGGGAAAGCATACAAGGTTCATAGTCAAGGTTTCATAAACTGCAAGAATCATTGAATACAATATGGATATTGTAGTTTCCACTACGCAGGACGGCGGCTCATATGCTGCCGTCTTTTTTGTATAGAACGATAAATATCCCCAAAAAGCTCAAGGAAACATAACGACCGGAATCTATTACCTGATTTTTCACGCAATCGATATATAAGAGCACAACAAGTAAACAGTGGGTAAATAATATAGGAGAAAAAGGAAATAGATAGTAAACATTATTGCAAAAACGGTCAGAAATATTGCCGTAATCAGTATATCAAATATAATGATAAATATCTAATATTGTTATTTTATTCGGCCAGAAGGAAAAAGGAGGAAAAAATGAGCTTAAGTTTAAAAAAGGTGGATAAAAACAAAATTCTACCATATCTGCTTTCATTCACCATCATGGCATTAATCATCGGTATTGAAATGCTGATAGGGGTAGCAGCTGATGGAAAATCCGACAGTTTAATAAGCGGTATCGGAAGTGCCATTCAGGAAGGATATAATGTCATACTGGGAATCATGTCACCGATTGCGTGCTTTATATTTCTGAAAATCCTTGTCTTTGACATCATCCTTGCGGTTACCGATAAGGACGTATCGGGTGCGGTCAAGAACATCAAGAACATTCTTATTGCTGTCATCGTGGCATTCTTTGTGCCATCCATTATTGGCGTAGCAGTTGATGCAATTAAGACCAAAAATACAACAATTACAAATATATACAGCGGCAAAGGCAGCAGCTGATTTGTCGGACGCTTACTGCCGGCAATGAAACGGATATTAATACGCTTAAGGCAGGCACAATGCCTGCCTTGCTTTAACAGTTAAACATTCGCATAAAGTACGCGAACGTAAAGAGGGATTAATAGTGGGTAAGATACTCCAAGCTATAGCACATTTACTGCATATTGATGACATTCTATATGAGGCACTGATTCTCATATGCAATTTTTTTGCAATGCTGGTGGATGCGATATGCAACGCACTGCTGAATCTCTGCTTTTCTGATATTGTAACCAAATTCAAGGTCGATCCGGTACATAATTTCATACCGCTGTTCACACCGAATAAGTATACATACAGCAAGGAATCGGATGGCTTATGGGACAAGATTTGGGGATTCATATCCGGAGAATCGGCTGAAACAGTTGAAATGGCAACAGAGAAAGGTGCTTTCACTACAGGCTACCTTATAGTATTCCAGGTCATAGGTGTGGTTCTTGTTATCGTATTGATATCTTGGTACTTATACCGGCAACAGGCTGGAATTGAGACAAAGGACAGCCCGTTTGGACTTGCCATAAGAGCATTCTTTTCTGTAATATTATGCATCCTTTCCTACAGGATCATGTATATCTTCATACATATGTTCTGGGGGCCTTCCGGAAGCGATACCGGAGGTATAGCCGGAATGGTAACAGACATGCTCCAGTCAATTTCCGGCGATAAGAAAGGCGGAGGCATACGCCTCGAAGACGGCGTTTTTTATAACATCGCAATGATGGCGGATTGGTCGCCATTGGAAAGATACATCGGACTAGGGACAATATCATCCGTTCACGCACAGCATTTTGCATTCGGAAGTGTCTTTCCTAAATTGGGAGAACCTTTTGCCGACCTGCTGAAGACAATTATAGCAATCATCCTTGAAATAGCAATGCTAATTTCCGTAGTGAAGCTTTTCATCGAAGTTGCAGAGCGGTGGGTCATGGCGAACGTCTACTATTTGATTGCACCCATAGCATTTGCCTGTAGTGCAACATCGGATACTGTAAAAATACTCGGTACATTCATTCGGAACTATTTTACGCAGATGTGCATCATGATCATGAATATATGGTTCATACAGGCGTTTGTCCTTATGGTCAATAACTATTCTAACGATCCTAATGCACAGAATGGTTGGACAAATGTGACATTCTGTATTGTCCTGCTCGGCATGGTTAATGCCTGCACAAGGATAGACAGTTGGTTGCGAGACATGGGTATCGGAACAGCACGAGCCGGAATGACCATGTCAGCTGACATTAAGGAAGCATATGGATATGCAAACCGTTACGGAGCTAAACCTGTGATAAGTCTGGCTTCTAAAGGCAAAAGTGCCGTAACTGGCGAATTAAGCAAAGCTGCTGCGGATGCAAAAAGCATTGAAGCGCATAAAGAAGCTGTTGGTAAAAAGGAAGCCGGTAACTCATCCGTTGGACCGGGAGCTTTCACGCCCGAAGCAAGAACTGGCGGAAAGACTCTGGATGACTATAAATTTGACGGCGATAGGGCTGCTCAGGAAGCAAAAGCGAAAAAGATGCCGTATCAAGCGAATTGGATAGGTCCTGCTGCCGATATAATTCAGGAGCATGCCGACCTGCATGGCGGTGTCGTCCAAACAACAGGCACGAAAATGGCGGAAGGCTCCAATGGAACAGGGCATATGAACGTCCTGAACACGGATGGAAGTATATCAAGCGGAAGTCTTTCATATTCAGCATCCAAAGGTGCAGTTAATATTGCGAAGAACGGACGGACACCACTGTACTTCACACCGGACACAGGCAGCGCACCTCTTGGCGGAACAATAAACGGTGGCATGAAGGCGGGCGATGAACCGATGCCTGTTGACGAGTATATAAAGACTCATGAAGGCAGTGTTCCAAACGATTTCCTTGACAAAGCCGGAGTTCCGCAGACGACGCATATGCGCATGAATAAGAACGGTACAGTCAGCGGATTGGATGAAGATGGTAATGAGACTATTTGGATAACACAGCGTCCAACCGACGGCATGGAACTCAAGAATGCTAACCCCTACAGGAAAGAACAAGTATCAACAGTTGATCAGAAGGATACGCCTCTTCCAAATGAAACGGAGATGAACATGGCGGTTCAAAAGGGCGGATGGCTGTCAAAGGACGATATTATGAATTCGCATCCGGGGACGTTCTCTCAAAAGACATGGGACGCATATGCTCCGGAAGCCGACCGCATCATAAACCGTGGCGAAGGCGAATATACCTTGGCGAAAGGCAACGAGGCAATCGTATCCTTCACACCGTCGCAGGAACAGGATGGAAGTTATAGAGCCGTCTATGAGGACGGTGAAGGCGGACAGCTGAAAGACGGATTTGGCCGCGGCATCTACGGTTCCACAGAATCTATGCCAAGCCATGTCAGTTCCGGTGAGATATCGGGTCTTTCCGCAAAACCGACGACGGAAAATGACTTTAAACAGGCTGACAGTATAGTAACAAGCTTCCATGCAAGAGAAGCGCAGAGCGCTTTGCTCGACCGGTTGAACGGAAACGGTGAAACGGTCTGGTCGGATTACGGCAAAGGGGACAACGTAGGAAAAGATCAATCCTTCCAAGTCATCAACGGCAATACGGGGAAAGTCTACGATTGCTTCCCGATTCGAGGGGATAATGCCGGACTGGTAAAAAATCCGGATATTACGGTTTATAAGGAACTGGGTATAACAGGTACTGATAGAGCAGGAAATAAACAGACGCAAAATGTCACATATGGAATGCGCGAAGCAAATAAAACAAGTAATAACACGAGCGATAAGAAATCGCGAAATAAGCGTAATCATTGAAATGATATGTGAATGAACGTACAGAAAGGGCGGTCGAATGTCGAATCAGCAGGAAAACGCGGAAAGCACATACAGCGATATACAGGATGCTGGTCATGTAATAGACGAAACCGGACATACTGCTAAATCTGCCGGTAAGACAGCAAAAAAAGCCCATGACTTTTTATCAAATAACGCAAGTGGCGAAAAAAGCACAGGGAATGCCCCGGGCGCAGGCGCGAACCATTCAGAAGATGCAGGAAACAAAGAACCGGTAAGGAATTCAGACAACGCCCCTGACGCATCAGGCAGTTCAACGGGTGCTGCAAGCGACACAGCGGGTCCTGCGGCTGGAAGTTCAACAGGCAGTACAGCCGGCAGTACAGCCGGTAGTACTGCGGGCGGCACTGCCGGAGCAACAACTGGCGGAACAGCCGGGGCATCAGCAGGTGGTACGGCGGGCACTGCAGCGGGAAGCATGACTGGCGGTGCCGTCGGCGGTGTTACAGGTGGTACGGTCGGCATGCTCGGAGGTCCGGCAGGAGCCGGAGCGGGAGCAGAAGCCGGAGCAAGCACAGGAAGTTCAGCAGGAGCTGCTGCGGGCGGAACAGCCGGCAGTAGTGCGGGCGGTGCAGCGGGAAGCACTGCAGGCGGCGCAGCCGGAAGTACTGCCGGCGGGGCCGCAGGGAGTACTGCTGATTCGTTAAAGCCCGGCTATAAACCGTTCATGAACGGAAACAATCCCGAGAATAACAGCAGCACAAAAGATAGTTCGGCATCAGAACCAATAAAAGACACCCTTAAGGGAGCTAAAAATTCACTCGACAAGACATCGGAAGCTGCAGGCGCAGCTCTTCCCGGTGGAAAAGGCGCTTTCGCTCTTATATGCGGTCCGATTATTCTGGTAACGTTCATCATCGTTGTTATGTTCGCTATCGCTGCGGGTGCAAGAGGGAACCAAAACAAAAACGGAAACGGTTCTTTAACAGGAAACGGCGCGGTCAACGCCGTTATGGAAGGGGATTACACCACTGACCTTCTGTCTCAGTACGGGCTCACAGCGATGACATACTTCCTTCCATACGAGTCAGGAGAAGAAGCCTATAATTCAGCCGGTTCAGACAGCGGACACGCTTTTGGTGCCTACCAGTTCGATAACCGCTCAGAGCTTGGTGCGTTCCTTACCTACTGTTATCAGACCGATTCATCTAAATACGGTGCATTTGAGCCGTACTGCGGAATGGATGCCGATTCATTGTGCGGAAATGCAGGATTAATCGATGCGTGGCATAATGTGTACGCAGCGCATACAGATGATTTCAAAAAGATGCAGGACAGCTTTGCATGGACGGCGGACGCGACCGTCAACCCGAAATCAATGGCGAACGTCATTGCTGTACAGAGGGACCGGGGATTCGACCTCATGCAATGCGATGCAGCGGTCAGGGGTTTTGTATATTCGATCCAGAACCGGTGCGGATGGGAAGAATATCTGAGCCATTCCCTTTGTGCTAAGGCTGGTGTGACAAACGCTATGTCAGACATCGAGATCATCAATGCACTGGAAGACACAATACGTCATTTTGACTTTTCGAGCAGCGGTGAATTTGCGCAGCCCTATACAATCCCGGAAAGGTATGTTACCGGCGGAAGTTCTGTCGGCTGGCTCGGAACGCCGGAAGCAGAAGTATGCCGGCAGCTCATAAATGGCACGGGTCAATACGGAACCGGAAAGCGATACCTTGATAACGGTACATCAACGGGCAACGGCGGACAGGGCACGACAACAAACAAAGGCGGAAAGAAGATCGTTGCCATAGATCCGGGACATCAAGGACATCAGAACACAGATACAGAACCGAACGGACCGGGTGCTTCTGTCATGAAGCAGAAGGTCACATCGGGAACAACCGGCAACTATACAGGGTTAGAGGAATCTGTATTAAACCTTCAGGTATCCCTGAAACTGCGGGATGAGCTCGTAAGCCGTGGCTATGAAGTGTACATGGTCAGGGAATCGCAGGATGTGGATATATCCAATGTACAGAGGGCACAGATGGCAAACAGTTCCGGCGCGGATATTTTCCTTCGCATCCATGCGAACGGCGCGGATTCGAGCTCTACGAACGGTGCTCTTATGTATCAGCCGTCATCAGCGAACCCGTACATGGACAGCACAGTCATATCAGAAAGCCAACGGCTGGCGTCAACGATGCTGGATAACTACATCTCAGCGACAGGGCTTAAAAGCCTCGGACTGTTGGACGGGGATGACATGACGGGAATCAACTGGTCAGAGATTCCCGTTACAATCGTCGAGATGGGCTTTATGTCGAACGAAGGTGACGATACCTTCATGGCATCAGAAAGTGGACAGGCTGCGATAGTCACAGGTCTTGCGAACGGCGTCGATGCATACTTCGGATTCGGAGGTTCAGGCAGTCCCATCATGGACCATTCGTCCGGAGCGGACACGCTGAGAGGTCTTCCGTCAGCAAGTGTTTTCGGCGGCGGGGATACCATTACAACAGGTCCGCCGGATCCGAACCCTGTGACAGTATCCGGTCCCGGCGCAAAAATCGTTGAAGAAGCAGCTAAGTATGTAGGAAACCCTTACGTATGGGGCGGAGAATCTCTGACGAACGGATGCGACTGTTCGCATTATGTAACAGCGATCCTTGAAATAGCAATCGGCTATACAGGTGGATGGCATCAGTCTACAACATGGCAGTACGAAGGAGAGCCGGTCGCATCCATTGAAGTTGCGCAGCCAGGTGACATCTGCGTTTTTGATGGTCATGTCGGCATATACGACGGCGTCGGCTTGATGTATGAAGCAAAAGGTTCCGCTTACGGTATAACACATGACCGAAGTCCTCTCGACCATAATCCACCACTTCTCGCCATACGGCGCATGACAGGCACAGGCGGCTCCGGTCAATGGAGCAACGGTGGTCCTGGTGGCTCCGGTGGGAGCAAGTCAGAATTTGTGAACAAGCTCGTTGAGATTTTCTTTGGTGGATTCTCATCAAACGGTCACAGTTCACAGGCGCTTTCATCTTCTGCATCAGGGAACGAAGTTGTGGAATACGCAAAATCATGGGTAGGCAAAGTCTCGTACTTATTAGGTTGTTCCGAAGAACTCGCCGATGGTTCAAAGTCAGATTGTTCATGGTTTGTCTTCCATGTCATGAACCACTTTGGTCTGCAATCAGAATATAAAGACACGAGAGGCTGGAGCACGGGACAGGTCCCCAATACAGAATTTGTCCAAGGCGGAGTCGCGAACGCCAAACCCGGAGATGTATTTTTCTGGGATGAATCAGGCGGGGCAGGAAAAGGGCATGTCATAATCTACGCCGGGAACGGCATGGCTGTCGGATGTAACGGAATCACTACGGATACAGGCAGCGTCGATTTCAAGGAATATACCTATCCGTGCGGCAGGGATCCTGACAAGATCATAAGGATGAAAGGCATCGATGCATACAATAACAATGCCATAAGTACATCTGGAGGAAAAGACCTTGGCTTGTGGAGGCTGACTGGATATTGTCCATGCGCTATTTGTAACGGAAAATATGCAGGCGGCCCAACGGCAAGCTTAGTCATGCCTACGGTAGGACAGACAGTAGCTATCCATGAAACAACCATGGATGCGCTCGGATTGAATTTCGGCGATAAGCTCCTCATTAGGGACCACGTTTATACGATCGAAGACCACGGCGGGTCTGAGATGGGCGGTTCAAACGGGGGGTTATGTGTAGATATATTTGTAGCTACACACCCGGAATGTTACGAAGACGCCTATAATGGCATGGATCATGTTTATCTTCTGAGTGGTGATGCGAATGGCGCAACAGCCGGCCAGAACGAAAAGGAAGATGACCCTGCCAAAGGTGAAGAAATAACACTTGCAGCATTAAAGTATATAGGGAACCCGTTCAAATGGGGCGGTTCCTCTCTGACGGACGGATGTGACGCGCCGCACTTTGTATGGAACATCCTGCGGGAATGCGGAATAACGAATAAGAAGTACAATACCGCAATGGATATCCAGAGCATCGGGACACTTGTGCCGACCTATGAGGAAGCAAGAGCAGGGGATATCGTGATTTACTACGGATTTACTAAGAACTACGGAATCTATGACGGGTACGGACATGTCATCATGGCTGAAGATGCGAAGCACGGTATTACGAACACTATGCCTTTAAGAGACGAATGGCACTGGATCAAAGCGATCAGGAGGGTTACATGAATAAAAAATGGTTCATTCTCATGCCGGCTGTTATCGTCCTTCTTTTGTTCGTCATCTTGGCAAGGCACAGAATCCATACTGCAGAAGAAATCGCCGGTACAGCGGACATTACCGCTGCACCGGCCCCGACCATAGTACATTCCCGTGATACAGAAGAAGATATCAGCGATATATCAAGCATACCGACAGAAGAAGATGACACGGCAGTACATTTCTCAGAAGAATCCATACGTGAATTCGTCGATAACAGGCATCGGGGGGAATCACTGGAAAGGTATGCCCCCGTTGTAGAAGAGGCTGTGTTCGATGAAGGATGTGAAGAGCTGGAAGAGAACCGTTACGATGTCGCCCTGCAATTCAAAGGATTTCTGGACAATATGTTCGGGGAGGATGCGGACATGGCTAACATGCTCTTTACCCGTAAGGAAAACAAGTATTACGCATCAGCAAGCGTGAACGGAATGCGGGTAACATATCGCGTACAAAGATATGGCGGACGCACATACGACTTCGAAATATCACCGGAAACCGAATAATGGTAAGAATGAAGAAAATACTAAAAGGGGGCAGTGGTGCAGTTCCGAATGCGCCATGACAGTGAGATGGATAAAGCAAAATGGTCAATACCGGTCATATTACTTGTAATACTTGTCATAGCCGGACGTTTCATGAAGACGAACTTGTTCTTGAAGGATGAAGGCAATGTCGGACAGGTGTACTCCAATCCGGATGTCCACAGTACAGAATCTCAGCAGAGCGGAAACGACACGGTTCCTGATGTCGTAAAAGATGATTCGGTCAACGTGGAAAACAATGCTGATGATGAGGAATCCGAAACAGTTGAATTGACCGTTACGAACAGTGCCGAGCTATGTGATTTTGAAAAGATTACATATACATACGGCTGTCCGGACGAGGTCACGGACAACAAGAAACAAATTGCAGAGACACTGCGCGACCTTGTAAGCGGAAATTATCCAATGAAGGACGATCCGTCCGCCATCTATGTCCTTCCATACGGACATAATTATCTTGCTGACGTTTCGTATGAGGATGGTTCAAATCTATTCTTCATAGTGTACTATAATCAGTCAGTCGGAGCATACCGTGCTACGCAAACGGAAGGCGACACGACAGAGTTCACGCAACAAATGAATCAGATTGAGGAATACACGTATGAATAACAACGAAGAGGAGATGCTATTTGATGTTACGGCAAAGCTGAATTCATCCGGCGGTCTCATGAGCGAGACAGTATACGGATTCGAAATAACCAGGCTGATTCAAGCGGCAGTTGTTTCTTTTACATTAGGATTTCTTGTTACATCGGCTCCGTTGGTTCTGCCTGTAAAAATCGGATTATTTATATTATACATCTTCCCATCGGTCATCATTTGCCTGTTCGGAATCAAAAACCAAGATGCCCTTCGATTCATAAAGAACCGGATTACCTTCTACGGAAAAAAAGGACTGTACGTTTTGGCACCCCCAATGCCGATGATGGAATCTGGCGATCCGAAAAAAAAGAAAGATAAAAGCACTGAAAGAAAACAGGTGCAAAGTTTATTGAAGCGGACAGACGACATACCAACCAAGAAAGAACCAAATGAACCGAAGAAAAAGGAGACGTCATTGCTATGGAAAATAGCGGAAAAACTGGAAGTCAACGACAAAAACGAATCCCCCTGAACAGCCTGCGGCCCACACAGAATCTGCTCCCCGGCATTCGTATTGAATATGGGATGCTGATTGTGGAAGGAAGCGGAAAACGATATGTGAAAGTCTTGGAAGTAGCACCTATTCCTTTTTTTACTATGTCTACGCATGAACGGAACACTGTTCTGCTTGATTACCTCAACTGGATAGAACAGTCACCTAAGAAGTGGGGCTACTGCCTCATATCCGAAGATACGGACAACAGCGAACTGTTCAGCTATATTGAATCGCTTTCGTCAAAGCCGGGCTCAAAGTTTGATAATGCAAAATCCGAATATCTTGATTGGGTAAAGCAATTGTCAAAAGGCGTCACATCCCAACACAAGGTACTGCTTTATTTTGAATACGAAGAGAATGAGGATGGAATCACTGCGAAGACAGACATGGAGGTTGCACAGCGCCTCAACGGTCAGGCGAATGATATTCGCGGACGATTTGCAGCAATAGGGCTCGAAGTTAAACAGCATCAAGATGAGAATTACTGGCTGTGCACCGTATTGTACAACCTGTTAAATCCAGTCACAAGGTATACTGAGTCACTTCAGAAGCGAATCACCAAAGTCTCATTGTTAAAAAACGCCCTGCCTGCAATGGAAGGGAAGATAGCCGATACAAGATGTTACATTGCGCCCATGGATATAAAAATCACGGATCCGAATTATTTTACCCTTGACGGGAAGATCGTATCCGTCCTGTATGCGGAGCCTATCCAGAAAGCTTTCCAGACAAATGCCGGATGGATGCGAAAGCTGAGCTCTTATGGGAATAATGTAAGTTATACCGTTCATTTCGCACGGAAGCCGGGTGACGTGATCTTGGCTCTGCTCCAAAGAACCTCTGATATTATGTCATCTCTCGTCAGAGGCTCCCGTAAGCCGTCCGAAGCAGAAGCCAGGGGGAACCGGTTCGAAAACATCGATACGTTCCGCAAACACTTAAAGCAAGGGTATGACTTTTTCAATGCATATATTATTGTGGCAGTATACGGGGATAGTGTAGAGGAAGTCAGGGAACGTGTAAGCAAAGTCAAAAAAGACATGAAGTATGTACTCGTGTTAAGGGATGCCGTTAACCAACAATGGGAGTCGTTCTTAATGATGCTGCCACTTGGACAGGAATGTCAGGACATCATAACACACGCAGAACAGACGCTTCTCGGCCCGGGAATATGCTCCATGTTTCCGTTCACAAATTACGTCATCAGAGACAAGCACGGCGCTGTTTTCGGGATTGACGGTGAAGGCCAGATGGTCCAGCTCGATCCCTTCGATACCAAAAAGCATAAGAACGCGAACGGGATCGTAACAGGTGTGCCCGGTTCTGGCAAGACCTTTACAATGAACACGCTCATACTGCACTGGCTTTATGTAGGCATACGCGTTCGCGCAGTCTTACCACAAAAAGGTTTTAAGGATTATCACCGAACAGTTGAATCAGTGGAAGGTTCCTTCATTAACTTCTTCCCGTCGTCAAAAAATTGCGTGAATTTCTGGCAGCTTCAGGTTCCTGAAATAAACGAGAACAGCGAATTATATTCCTTCGAACAAGCGCAGAAAAGATCCATTCTGGCACAACAGGTACAGGCCGCCAAAACATTTTTTGCTATGCGTATGCGAGGCAGGATGAACCCTTCGGAAAAAGACAGACTTGAAGTACATGTGACAGAAATGTATGAAAAGTTCGGAATTACGACCGACAATGATACGGTAATAGAGTTTGCAAATACCGGAAAGCCCTGGCCCGTTTTCTCGGATCTGTATGAACAAATCAAAGACGATCCGCTCATGGACCATGTCAGGGATGCAATGGATCCGATTCTTTTCGGTAACTGTAAGAACTTGAACAGCCAGACAAATGTAGACATGAGCAACCGCTGTCTGATGTTTGACGTTAACGCTGAAGAATGTGCGGAAATGCTCCCTGAATATTACTACATTGCCATGAAAGTCTGCCGGGCCGATGCAGAACGTTCCATCAAGGAGTTCGTTATCATCTTTGCAGATGAAGTACAGACGATCACCAAAAATACGGAAATAGCGGTTACCATCTCGGAACTGTTCGCCCTTCTGCGCGGGTTCGGTGCCGGCATTTGGGTAGCAACACAGCACGTAGAAGGCTTGAACATAAACAGCGTCAGCGCAGACGGGATGGCAGTTGCAAGCGACCAGACAATAGCAGCGAACGCCGATACAAAAATATTTTTAGGGACGGATTACATGAAGACTCGTGCCCTGCGAGAAGATTTTGGATTAAGTGAAAGGGAAACAGCATTCTTAGTCAAAGCAGACCGCGGACAGGCTCTGATCACAACAGGGGGTGGCGTCCGCGTATACATGCAAGTTATAGCTTCCGAAAGGGAAAGGCGCATGTTCAACACAGACCCGAAGCAAGAAAGAGAATTTGCAAGAATAGAAGCAGAAAGAAGAAGGAAACAAGAAAAGGCAGCAAAGCAGGAGACGACATGAAAGCCATTGAAGAGGAAATAAGAAGTACAATACACGCATACGGCTGTGTTACAATCGAAATGCTCCCATATCTGATAAGGACAGGACTGGTTGATTGGGATAACCCTAATGACGTAAATTCTGTACAACATTATATCGAAACACTGCATAGAGCACGACAGATCAAAATGGATGGACATTATCTAAAAAAGAACGGTGTGGTAAATCCTGACGTTTACAAACTGCACGCAGTCTGGATGCTGATCGAATTTATGCAAAGCATGAAAAACATGTCGCAGATAGAGAAAGATGAAGTGCTCTCAGGACTGCGCCTGATCAAGAACGGAGACCATGATTATCCGATTCTTTATACCTTTGTAAATACTAAAGAAGAAATCACATACCGCATCATTGCCTTGCGCGACGGTGAGGATGCTTATATGCAGTATTTATGTACACTGCTGGTGGCGTATAACGCACAACCGAGAGATCGCTGTATCATACTTGTTTGGGATGATAAGACAGAAGAAAAGCTAAAAGAAGGGTTCAATTTACCCTGCCAGTCATTATTGGTCCGGATACAGAAGGTCAGTGATGACTTCGGATATGTGATGCCAGAACACCAAATGATTTGTCAACAGGAACCGGTTGCATTTGCGGAGCTGCATAACCGTTTCATGGAATATCTGGGGGCTTACCAAGAATGACGATCCGTAGTTCAAAAGCGGAGTTGATAGAATTGCATGAGGATACAGCTCAATTAAGCAATGTTATAGCCAAAGCCCTTGCAATATGCGGTGGTAGCAAAAGTCCGTCTATCCGATGGGCGGCTGACATCGAACAGAAAAGCGTAAATATTGCGCTAAAAGCCAGAGCATTATTGGCGGAATGGGACTGGCCTGATACAGACACAAAGCATAAATTCAAAGATGTATGTTACGGTAATACAGCAGGTGTCGAAATAAAAAAAGTCAGAAATGCCATAAAGATATCCATGCCAAGACTGATACATAAAAATAAAAACCAAAAAGATGATGTCAGCGCATATTATGACAGTTTTATAAGACCGCCTATAGAGGAATACTTTAAAGAACACCCGTATAAAGGCGGTGCATATGTGCTGTTTTATGAGCACCATTATCAGAACATACACGCTAAGGCAGTCCGAGACCATGACAATTTAGAAACCAAAGCCATGACTGACATTTTGATGCGATGTATCGGCGTAGATGACCACCCTTCGTTTTGCTCCACTTTTGTTCAGTCAAGGGAAGCAAATGATAACCGGACAGTTATATTCATAGTTGGGAGAGAGAAGTTTCCTGCATTTTTGCTGCAGCAGGACACAAAAGAATGCGCCGGTTCCATACAGCAGTAACAGATGATGGCGACTGTAGCATTAAGTATGTGCATAGAACACATATGTCCAAAATTAAAAGGAAAGGAGAAAGCGCACCAGTAGCGCCGGAAAGTGTACGGCGGATGCCCTGTGCGTGACAGAACGGCATATGAGGCAGCTGTTTGAAGAAAAGTCACCATCCATAAAGCTGATGCAGTTCGCATTATACACCGGTGGTCTTGTTAGTCCTTTGCTATATCTGCTGCGTGACGGCAGCTCAACGCGTAATATCCAGCAATCAGCAAAGCGCATGGTTGATGGCGGATATCTGATGGCACATAAAGTGGTGACCGGGAACAAGCAAAAAATAAGACTACTTATCCCCACCGAGAAGGCAGAGAGCGAATTATCATCGTTAACAGCTGATAACGCTAATCTCTACAGACCTGCAAGGAGAGTCTTCCTCTCTGAAAAGTGCGGTGATAGACAAAATGAGGCAGACAGGCAGACCCGGCTGCAGAGGCAGCTGAGCTTTACCGAGCTTGCTATGTTCACGGCAAGGGTCTGCTACCTGTTCGATACGTTCATGCCCGGACATGTATCACAAATTCTGCCCCTGAACAAGATAGATATAACGAAAGGAGAACACGTTGAAGACGGACTTCTGTTCCTTACATCAAAGGAGATGAAGAAAGAACTAGATCCTTCGCGTTTAAGGTCCTGCACCGGAAGGGCACATGCATACCTGCTGTCGGATGAAGAAATCAATATCCGGTTGGAAATGATGTATATAAGGTCAAATTGCCCGGTCATCATGCAAAAAAAAGAAGACGATACACGGGAGACCATGAACCAGATACTGGAGTTGGGGGACAACGGCGAAATTAACGGAACTGTGTACGTATCAAAGAAACTGGATGTCATACATCAGCTTATTGATGACAATAAGAACATCGAAAAAAGAAGCAAGTACAAACTCAGTGTTAGAACAAACACCGATGAGGCATACAAAGTCTGGTTCGTACCGTCAACAGAAGAAGGGGCGCTTATGCTGTTCATGCTCCTCGTTCCGGGCGGTGAAGAATTCCTTCGGTTCGCGGTCAGGAGAAGTGACGATTATTACCCATACCCCCCGGGACGTTTCTGTGACTTTGAAGAGAACGACCAGTATCATCTTTCATTTCTGGTTCCTGATGTTTACAGGCTCAAACGGTTCCTTCGCACCGTGCGTGCGAATCCGAACGAGAAATACATTATACATACATGTTCAGCATTTTCTGAAATTTTCGGGCAAATCAACAGAAGTTATAAGAACCTGTTAGTGAACGAATACGCCATGCAGGATATCGCTGAAACATTCTGGAATGAGATGTTCGGGGACGAACTAACTATGAGCGAGGTAATTACATGCTAAGAATGCTCATATCGGAAGTAAAAAGAATCTATTTGAATCATCCGCTCTTAATGAAACGCTCGCTCATTATCGGCGCTGTCATTGCTTTATATATGTCCGGAAGCGTCCGTTCTGCGGGACATTCGGGTATAGCGGGCGTACCACTCAGGTTCTTATATGGATTCCTGAACCCGTTGGGATTCCTGTACCTGTTCATACTGGTAGAAAGCGTTCTCTGTTTTGTGTATATCGCTTTCCTTTTCCCGAATACGGACGCGAACGGTATGCGCATCAATTATGCAGAGGATTCCGATGCATCCGGTTCGGAACGGTTCATGAGCGACGCTGAAGTAGAAGAGTTTTACAACGTCGTGTCTGACATAAACGATTCGAAAGACACGATAATCGGCGTCCTTCCGGACGGGCGGATCGTAACCCTGTCAGACAAGGCACACATAGGAAACCGGAACATAGGTGTCAGCGGTCCGCCTGGTTCGGGAAAAACAGCAGGTTACCTGTTTCCGTATATTCTTCAGGCGATGCGACGTGAAGAATCCTGCATCTGTATAGACGCATCATCTGAACTTTATACGGAGCTCGCCGCATTAGGGGAAAAGATGGGATACGAAGTGCGCTTCTTAAACTTATACAGCCCGATGCACAGCGACGGATTCGATTTCTTCCAGCTGTTTGATTTCTTTTCAGCTGAAGAAGCCAATTCCGTAGGAAGAATCATCGCAGACCTGATTGCAGCCAACTGTGCGAAGGACAGCAGTTATTTCACGGATGAGACCCGCGACTTCATCCAGTTCCTGTTCGTTCACGTTGCATGTTCGGAGAAGCCGGAAAACAGGAATATTGCAGCTGCGTTTCGGCTGTGTCAGAAATCTCCGAGTGAGCTAGTCTCTATTATGAGTAACCTGCCTGTAACGAATCCTGCTAAGGCTGCTGCTTCAGCATGGTCGAACATGGACGCAAAAGCACAGGAAAGAAGCCGACGCGGAGCCTTGGCTTGGCTATCGGGGCTTTTGGATACATCCTTGGCCCGCGTAACGGAGCATAATGACATCGACATAAGGAAACCGGGCTTTGATAAATGCCTATATTTCATCTCCGTTTCGCCCACGGTTGGGACATATAACTGGATCGCGGGACTTGCCATGGGAGAGATGCTCCATGCCTTGTTCGCGGTCGCAACGAAACAACCGAACCTGGCACTTCCAAGGTACGTGAACATCGTATGGGACGAATCCATGAATACGTTCTTCATCCCGGAATGGCTTAAAATGCTCAACAACATGCGGAAGCATCACATCAATGTTGTCATGGCATATCAGGGATTAGGGGACGTCAGGATCCGTTTTCCGAAAGAAGAGGCTGACGCGGTTCTGAATGCTATGGCATGTCAGATCACGTATGGTACGAACGATGTCAAGGTAACCGGGAAATACTATTCAGAACTGTCCGGAACGGCATCTGTTATGATTGAAGGGTATCGCGAATCACCGTGGATCGCGATACCGACGGCCATCACTACCCAAGAGAATAAGCGCCCGCTTCTGACACCGGATGAAATCAAGAATCTGCCACCGCATGAGGTGGTGGTGTTTCCGGCGAAGCACTCCTGCAGAAAGTTTCACGCCTATTATTGGAAAGACCATCCTCTGTATCCATTATGTGAAGAACGCAGGCACGATGAATACATACCGACATGGCAGCGGGAACTCTCCAAAACACCAACAGCCCAGAAGGCATTTGCCGATGACAGTGATGTGAAGAGCGGGGCAGAAACACTAAGAAACGCCCAGAAAAAAAGCAGCACGGACAAAAATACTAACCGGGGCAATGCAGGAGCATTTGCAGATAAAAGCAAACCTTTGCAGAACCCTGCCATTAGAGAAGGAGAAGAAGGCAAATTATTCTTCCAATAATGCCAAGCGCGACCTTGTCCGTCCGATATACGTTAATATCAGCACATGCTGATACTATATACATCAATGATACCCACAATATAAGCAGTGGGTATTACACCGCACCCAATAATACCAAATCTACTAAGGAGGGAAACAAACTATGGCAGAGACGAACATTAACGTAGGTCTCAATGAAGGAACTGGGGATATCAATGAAACGGAAGATAAAGAGGTCTTACAGGAAGATGCTCTTATCGATGAATCTGACCTTGACGACCTTGACGACCCTGATGCGGAAGCAGCATCTCCTGTTTTCATGGATCCGCTTTCAAGGTCTGATATTACTGCCCTGAACAAGGAAGCTGAAGCTGAGGCACAGGAACAGGAGAAAGAAATTGCAGAGAAGGTATCATCCGCTGTGGATAGGCTCCTGAATGGCACAAATTATGAAAATGACAATGCGACGCGCGCGAAGCTGCAAGCATATTACAGGAAGCATGGTCTGGTTCATGGTGAAGACGGTCTCGAAATAAGCCCGGAGGTCCTGAAAATTGAAAAGGATTTCAACAAATTCTTGGCTGCTGAGAAGATGTATAGAACCAACAGGAACGGCACGGCTCGTTACGCCGCTGAGTTCGAAGGTACAATAAATGCCATTATCAAAGACATGCCTGTTAAAGTGGGTGACAAAGAAATCACGCAGCCCTGCGCGCAAATCGTAGTATCAAAGCATATCGCTGTGCTGATACCCCTGGTATACCTTACACATAACATAGGCGCAGCATTTGATCAGGCGACAGGGCAATTTATCAGAAATCGGGCTATAACTATTGCGCAGCGGTTTCTGGAAGCCAAAATCAAGTATCTCGTCATGAGAACAATAATCGATGATTCAGATGGGGATATAAAGCTCAAAGTCATGGGCTCAAGGACAGCACTTGGAGATCGCTTAGCTTATAAGATGTATATTGGCGGAAGAAGAGCAACACCGGCTATAAAGATAGGTGACAAAGTCATCGGAAAAGTCATCTTTAAGACAAAAAATCACGTCGGATTTACTGTCCTTGGATATGACTCTGCAATAAACGTATCTAATCTTACAAGCGATTATATACCAGATCTACTTGAAAGCACCAGATTTCCGAAGAATTCTGAACTTACGTTACGCGTAAGAGATTTAAAGGTTCCTACTACGGGAACCACTCAGGAAAGATTACAAGGTCTGCGCGTCTCATTTGTGGTAGAAGACACAAGCAAGGTAACTCCGGTCTTTAAAGTAGGCGATAGTGTCGGTGCTACTATTACGGATATTAACTCGTATGGCACGTTTGCCATCATTACACTGGGTGATGGAACAACCATTTCAATGAAGGTAAGTACGGCACTTAACGGTATAAAGATCGAAGATCTAAGCGTAGGTACAGAAGTCCTTGTAAATATTACTGCCATTCAGAGCGACGGCAAGCTTTTAGGCGAGGTACGGTCGATTCTGTTCATCAAATAAATACGGCGTTTACCGATAGAAATGTGGTTGTACTGTCCGGTATAAACCCTTTCCGGCCGGATATAAGCCGTTACATAATATGAAAGGAGGCTGTATATGTCAAAACGTATTTTAGCCGCGGTCATGCTTATGGTATTCGTGCTTATATCCGCGGCCTGCGGAAAAGATTCGTTCTTTTCAGACCAAAAGGAAGTGGTAACGGACTACACAGTAACATCAGAAACAAAACTGCTCAGAGGGAAATACTATATAAAGGACGGCACGTCGTTCATCCCTTTGAACGGCGGCGAAGATGAGGAATACACAGAACCTAACCCGGAAACGATATATATCGCAGACTTCGGCCATGCGACGGATTCCATACCTGTCCTTTACAAAGACGAAACAATATGCATAAAGAATGCGGATGTCAGCCAAGTCATGTCCATCGGCGTCATGAGGTACAAAGACTGCGGATGGACTGTGGGATTAACTGACCTAAAAAAAAATGACTATGTCGAATACTATGACGGTATGAAAAGCTCCCTTCTGCCCGGTTCAAGCATAGAAACAGCTGTGAATGCACACGTATCCGGCGATTTGTTCGCAATAGCAGCGGTGGATGGGGTCGCACCACAAGTCTTACAATGTGGATGCATAAAAGGGCTCGAAAAGGACAGCATACATACCTATACGATCTATGTAGGCACGGAGCAGACGGATATAAAGGCCGCGGCAGATACCCATATTTACGAATCATCAGAATACTTTGTTATAGATTCACCTGTCATGACGGATCTTGGTTACATGGCATTCAAAATGCCTGAAAAGGCGCAGACCGGCATTTACATGCTGAACGGAGCAGGACTTGTCAGATATGTGGCTGACCGCAAAACAGCCGAACAGGAAGAATATGACTGGAACATTCCGAATGTTTTTGAAGGTGTGACGCACAGCATTGACGACACACTGGAAAAGACTAGTGACAGCCGGGATATTATAGTTAAGGAAGGTGCTCTCAGCTTACAGTTAAAAATAAAATACAGGGAAGACCGAGTCATTCTTGACCGTGCATACATCATACTTCCTGACGGGAAGAAAGAAGAAATCAAATCTGAGTACGATGTCACTGACCCGCAAATAGGGAAGTATGTACTGTGCCTGGAAGGCTATAACCCGTATGATGTCATCTGTACGCCTGACATCAAGTACCCGGATTCTGAAAAGATACCACAGACAAGCGGCGGAAGTACCGTACCGGAAAATATCGACTTCGCATTATCAGGAGTATCTGAGGATTTCCTGAACTATATTCCAGACAGCCAGATATTCGTCAATACGGTATATGAAGCAGCTCTTTACGTGGAATCCGGTGCTAAAAGCGGAAAATTCAACAAATGGACCAGACAAGGGCAGGCCGTCCAATTCCAGATAGAGCTTCCTTACGGAAACATACTGAACGGGACTTATGATATGGATGCCGACACATATACGTTCACGGATACGAACGACGAATTCATTTACAGTACGGCACAAGACACAGGTGAAAACGTCCCTTATGATGAGAGCACTGCGACGTACTAGAAGAAGGGAGTTGTGTATGACCGAAAAAAGATGGCTGTTGTGGTTATTATCCGCACTGTGCATCCTGCTGATGGCAGGATGCGGGTCTGACGAGAATGGTGCATGGCGCACCACACTGCCGGAAGGACAGACACTATGCAAGGGCATTGGAAACACTGGCTTTTCGATACCGGTAGATACAGAAACCTTCACTGAAGTAAGCAAATGGGACGCCATGCAGGATGTCAAGGCAAGCTACAAACTAAATGCAAGGAATAATATTGCATATGTGCAAAGACAAGGAATCCTCTACAGCGAGTGCATCCTGCAAGGCGATTACCGGGAAATGACGGCTGAGACGGTCCAGAATATTGAGGATGTGTCAAAAATACGCATCATACAGGCAGGAGTTGTTCTGGACGAATATGACTCATACCGGAAGATGCAGAAGAAGATCTATTCAGTAAATGTACAAGGGCTGTTCAGTGAGACATACTATGGGGATTACACAGGATATCTGTCCATCATCACAAAAGATAACGAGGCAGTGATACTATTTGCCTGTGCTAAAAACAGTTCAAGTGCATTGTATGAATCATGCCGGACACATTGGTACAGGGAATATGAATTAAACGCCCCAAATTCGGGTCTGACAGGCTCAGAGAGCGATTTTATCCACACAGACGGGGAAATAGTAGGGTTCGGCGAATACGCGGCTTGTAGGGCTTATTACAGAGGCCCGGAATCTGTCGAGCAGGTCGATTTTGCAGTCCGCCTTATCGGTATGAAATATACGGACAAGGTGGAAGGAACTTCTCTTCCGGAATTAAAGGATGATAACAAATCATACCTGGTCGCACAATTTGAAATTGATTCGCGAGGGTACGATATAAGCAAGACTCCTCCAGCACTGAGGATCCGCAGTATTACAGAGGACGAAAAAGAAGAAGCCGTATATCTACTTCCCCAGAAATCGCCGGAGAAAATACAGGCAGTAACAGTCGTCAAAGGCAATGAACTTCCGAAGTTCGTAGTCGGTACGGGCAAGACAGTAATAGACGCTTCAAAAAAAGCAGACATGACTGCCTACAGCAGCAGGAAGGAAAAGGGAAATGCTTGAAATAATAAATAATACATACGGACATCTCGGCATGATGTCTTCTGATTCCTATGCATGGCTCCCCGTCATGATGTTCATTATCTTTCTGTATATCGCATCGCGGCTTATTATACGGGCCGTCTTTAGAAAAAAACTGTACCTGTGCAGTGTAAGCATTGACTTGAAAAAAGCGGAAGCTGTCAGAAAAGCCCGCAACTGGGTAGCTGCAAGAATCAAAAAACATATAGTAGAACAAGAAGAAAAACAAAGGCAAAGGAGCAAAGAAAAAAACGATGAAGAAAATGACATCTATTATTAACAGCATCATCAGAACGGTCGCATTTTTTATCACATGCCTCAGCATGACAGCATCCACAGTCCTCGCTGGAGGAATCGATGTGGAAGAACCTGAGAAATTAACGTTTCATAAGTTTTCAGGGATCATGTATAAAGTAGGTTATTTCAGCATAGTCGTGACGACGGTTATAGCTGTAGGAGCTATTGTCATAAAGATGCAGAAGAATGCACCTCTCAGCAAAAAGTTAACTACGATTGGCATCGGACTTGCATTTATCGCACTGATAACAGTCTTAGCGAAGACCGCCGGTGGCATTTAACATGTTATTCCATTACAGATTACTGTCTGAGCAAAAAATGCAATTGACAGCAGGAGTGTAATGGATATATAGTAATATCATACAATATAAAATTTGCTTCAGGGGGATACTATGCATATCCGTCTGTTTGAAGTTAAGAGTCACCTCATAAGAGGCGGCTCTTTTTTATATTTATATTGTAAAACACGCATGTGGGAACATGCGTTTTTGAATATAGCCTGTTGCCTTAAAAAGCAATAGACGGTAACAAGTGAACAAAATTAGCACAAGCAGCGGAAGAGCTGAAAGGAACCCCAGAGTGATATGGTACAAGTAACGCACGGCGCGAACGTTCCCTGTTACTTATGGCTTCCGAGTAAATCTATACGAAGGTCCTGAGATACGGACGCTTTTTGACAGGTCTTGTTGCGCCAATAATTTTGAAACCCGCCAAATGGCGGGGAAAGGAGAATCATGAAAAAGTTCAAGAAAATTACAGATGCTTTTGGTTCGGAACTTATAAGCTGGAATGAAAAATGCACTCACGGACCAAATCAAGTAACAAAAAAATTCCTTGAGACCACCGAGAAAAATTGGAAATATTATTCTATAAAACCCAACACAGAATGTTTGCTCGGTGCAACAAGGAAGATGATTAGAAGAAAATATTGGACAACTCCAGAAAGGGAAACGCTTTATGTAGAATATCTCTTCTTCAAAAAAGAGAAAGGAGTTGTAACAGTATACAAATGCGGAATGTATTATGAAGACGAGCTTATAGATTGGGAACTCATGGACTGTATGGAGTATATAAAAAATTTTATGACAGTCGATGCAAAATTGACTATGACTTTTGAAGAATTTAAAAACATTGCCGGATCAGCCGGCTGAAAAAGAGGAGCACATCCGGCTCCCCAGAAATTCCCAACCGCCGGACCAGCCGGCTGAAAAAGAGGAGCATATCCGGTTCCCCAGAGAGAAAAAAGAAAACCAGCCTTTCTTGATGTATGACAAACAGTGAAAGGCTGTTCTAATACACTATTAAACACCCCTGCTATACAAGGGGTGTTTAATGATTCTTATACAAAACCAGCACAAGCAGCGGAAGAGCTGAAAGGAACCCCAGATTATCATGTAATATGACCACATAATCATGGCTTCCGAGTAAATCTATACGAAGGTCCTGAGATACGGACGCTTTTTGACAGGTCTTGATGCGACAAAAAATGAAAACCCGTCTGACGGCGGGAGAAGGAGTATTTATGATAGAGTTTATAAGTAACTTTGTTGAAAAAACCTACGGAACCAAAGAAGAAAAAAAAGTAACGGAGTCATATGGGGAAGGAATTTACATTTCATATGTAACAGAAAAAATAGGGAACTTTCATAAAACAGGTCAATACGAACTGTTCTATGAATACAACAACATCCAACAAGCTGTAAGCAAAGTTGATTCTTGTTACACAAAAGAGGAAATTGTGTACATGTTAATAAGGGAACTAATTGAACAACTTGCAGAAAGAACAGCTGAGCTCATTGATGTGCTTAATGACCCATACGCCTGAAGAGTGCGCATTCGCGCACTTATCTAAAAAAATAAACAAAACCAGCACAAGCAGCGAAGAGGCTGAAAAGAACCCCAGAGTGATATGGCACAAGTAACGCAAAGCGCGAACGTCCCCTATTACTTATGGCTTCTGAGTAAATCTATACGAAGGTCCTGAGATACGGACGCTTTTTGACAGGTCTTGATGCGACAAAAATGAAAGCCCGTCCGATGGCGGGAGAAAGAGGTGAATATGAACAAAACATTAGAAAATATTGTAGCATTTATCGGAACAGTATTTAACGGCTTGTATCATCGGCCGAATGAAGCCACGAGAATCTTTATGGCCATCTTGGATCACCTCGATAGGTGGGAAGATGAGCAACTCGAAAAAAGCGAGTTTGCTAAATTAAGATTCTTTTTAAGAACAAGGTCTGCTGAGAAAAAGCTCATCGAAAACTCTTTCGATTTCGATCCCAACGACGAACCTTGTGACATATGCGAGAGGTTCCTTTACTTTGCTTTGCAGAACAATGCCGTTAAGGTGTGGAATGTAAGCAAATGGGAAAATCGCATTTCCTACACCTGCATGACATTAACAAACGAAGAGTTTATGCAGGTAGTAACTCTGTCAAAGGTACTCGCGAGAAAGGGATACACAAATCTCGTGTATTGCTCCGACAGAGAAGAAATGTGCGAAGAGCTCCGCATGAGGACTCAGAGCGAAGAAAAGCTCATAAACGAGTCAGTGTTCTCATACGAACACCGTAAATTCAAAAGCGAGTGGCTGACAGAAGAAGTTGCATACTTCTACAACCGCGAAGCATATGAATGTGATGGTGAGGATGTAGAGACATGCAGGAATAAAATTCTCTTCTGCACAGACGCTACGGATATAGAAGCGTTGCTTGCCGTAGCGTAACCTTCGCAACCTAAACTGCCGGATCGGCCGGCTGAAAAAGAGGAGCACATCCGGCTCCCCAGAAATTCCCAACCGCCGGACCAGCCGGCTGAAAAAGAGGAACACATTCGGTTCCCCAGAGCAAATAAGACAAAACAGCCTTTCTTGAATGTGTAAAGCACGGGAAAGGCTGTTTAAATATACCTTTTACAAAATAAGCACAAGCAGCGGAAGGGCTGAAAGGAACCCCAGATTATCATGTAATATGACCACATAATCATGGCTTCCGAGTAAATCTATACGAAGGTCCTGAGATACGGACGCTTTTTGACAGGTCTTTGTGCGACAAATATTAAACATCCGTCAAATGACGGAAAATGGAGGAAAGAAAAATGAAGAATATAAAAACAATGTTCATTCTTGTAGCAGCCGTTGTAGGCATTGGCATTTGTATAATTACATACATTAACGCCAATACGTTCACCAACAGAGAATTTCTCTTCGAAGAAAGGAACGAAGATGGAGAAAAAGTCTTCGAATCCCTTGTAGAAGTACCTGTTGTGAAAGACGGCGAAACGGGAGGGAACCATCCCCTGAACGCAAAGACAGGCCGGCGCGTAACAGAGTGCCTCAGCGTAGGTGACGGGTTCGCAGTATCCCACACTTTACATACGGGGGAAGAAAATTCCGGCTTATCAGCTGTGGAAATTCTAAGCTCCTACAAGGAAGAAATCGGGGACGAGGATTATTATGAAAGATTCATCTATCCTCGTTTCAGTCTCCTGAACAATGGAGCCTACGAACCCATTCCGCAGGGAGTCGTAAACATGGGGACATATGCATACGAGGATATTACAGCTGTCAATTTCGACGGTCATGAGATCCACCTCCGCGCATATGTGACCCGCGTAAACAACGGAGACTATCTCCTGTCGTGCGTTATGGACGCAGTCGATATGGGTGAATTCAACGCCCATAATGCATATGCACAAAAGGAGAGGCTATGCAAAATAATTGAAAAACAGGCAACAAAAAAATTCTGAATTGGTTTGCCTGTTAATCGAGCCGCTACATCTCAAAGAATTGGGATGTGGCGGCTTTTTATTTATTGTACAAAATAGCTTACATATTGCGCAATATGCAATAGTCATATTACGTAATATGTAGTATAATAAAATAATACAAAGGAGGCAGCAAAATGAAAACTTACGAATGGGAACTAACAGATGGCAGGAAGGTGACACTGCAAGCATGGTACGAGGAGACATTGGATGATAACATCATTGACGCGGATGGATTTAAAGTTAATCTCGGTGTCGAAGTCAAGGAAAAAGGAAATCTCGTAGCCTATATCGATGGTAAAGAGCATGATTCCTGCTGGAATACAGCATTCTGGCAAATCATAGATGTCCCGAACAGGAAAGGTATAAAAAAAATATGGGGCATTAAAGGGATCGGCTTTACCGAAGAAAGAGCCGTCGAAATTGAGTACTTCCTGAAAGATGTCATTAACAGTGGCAGAACAGTAGAAGTCAAAAAACATCTTGCTGAAGAGGATGCAAAGAAACGGGCAGCAAGAATAGAGGAGATTGAAAAATGTCTCAAACAAGCAGCCAAAAATACAATTTACACTCCGGAAGAAGCAGCAAGAATGCGCAAAGCATATATTGAGTGCGTGAACGAAGGTGGAGAAGGTTATGTTCCTCATTTTTATACAACTGATGAAGTTGAATCTTGGAAAAAGGAACTATCGGAACTTAGGACATTCGATTCCTAATCAAACCGGACAAGGATAAGAACATATAACAAGAAAGGAATAATATGGTATACCGAACAACTGACGGATTGATATATCATGTTTTACCAGACGGGGCCGAGTGTACGTGTACACACAGACATCCTGACGATATGGATGAATGCCCTATATGTATAGCTGAAAATGATTGTATTTGCATTCCGGAAAAATGTGAATATTATACAGAACACTGGTAAAGGTGACCTATATCCGTTTCGCTTTATCCGTGCGGAAGGATAGACAATGCTAAAAGAATTTAATGACTATCAGAAAAACAAGATACGAAAGGATATACTATGAAAAAAATTGAATTAAAGAAAATCAGCCTTGAGATGAAGGATGCAATCCCGGCTTACACTGATATAACAAGGTTCTGCGTAGACCGCATTGAAGATTGCATTATAGAGACAATCGAAGAATTTGACGGCAATGATGAACTTGTTAAAAATAATGCTTACGATTTGTTAAAGATTCATAATGCTGTTATCAGCAGGAACGGAAAAGTAAAAATAATTACTGCATACGTTCTTGAATTCGAGGAGCTTAATAATAATGGAGACTTTGTAGCAAGCGACTATGATTGGCTTGCCGACTACTACTGGCTTGACACCGAATACAATTTCGGAGATTTCGATGTCAAGAAGTGCGCTCTCATGCGTGGCAAGCGTGACAGAAACGGCGAGAAAGACCGCGATACCGAAGAAGTTGTCGCATGGACAGCTTATGAGGATATCGGAATTGAGGTTCCCAGCGGAGAGGACTGCGACGCAAACGACGCAGAAGAAAGAATCGATAACTGGATTGAGGAAGAACTTTACTTCCTGCCGGAATACGAGTTCAATTAAAGCCCCTGTGCCATAAGAAAGGAGAATAACCATGAATGTAAAATACATCGGAACATGGTGGAATGATGACCATATTGAAATGTGGGAAATCGAAGGTGATGTATATGCTCTCTACGGTTGGAACGGCGAAGAGTACCTGCATTGTTGGAAGTGTACCGGTACAGACCACATGACCGCATCCGAAGAGGAATACTGCATAAAGCCCATTTACGGCGAAGACATTCTGGATGAAGACGGCGATATAGTTGAATGTGGAGAGAAAATAGGATATAGGATACGAAGTTGAGGAATATGTAGACAAGACCAGCCTGCTGATTTGAAAAAAAGGAAATTTGAAAGGAGAAAAAATGAGAGATTTTGAAAATTTTTACATTGTAAATAAATACGATAGTAACGTCGAAGAGATGTTGAATCGTTGGGACACCGGAAATGTTTACACAGCAGACACAACGGATTTGTACGACGGATTCAAGGATTTGGATACGTATGCACTTCTTGACGGTGATAAACTTCCGTATGCGTATATTACCCTTCGGCCAGGAAGGGATATCGACGATGCCTTAGTGGAATTCAAGAAAAGCCATGTAAGGCTGCTCGATTCTTGGTTCGATAATCTGCCGATGGACAAAGAATTCGGTGGCGAACTCTGCCACGCTACCGGATACGAATGGCATGACGGTAAAGAGTGGTGGAACGAATACATTGATGCAGACGGTAATCTGCACTACGGACGATAACCACATCCCCGTGCCGTTTTGATAATGAAAAGGAGAAGCGACCATGAGAAAAGCGTATGACGAAGACAATGAAGTAGGAAAGATTAAGTATATCGGAACGGAAACAGAAAGAGACGACGGCATAAATTGGGATTTGAAGCCGGTTCATTGGATTTATGAAGATGAACCTAATTTCCCCGAGCCGGAATGTGGCGACATTCTGTACCTTGCAGACATGCCATTCGACCAGAACGGACATCATGCAACAGGATATGCCATTTACGGTTGCATCTGGAAAGATGGTGAAGAATCTGCGTACGGATTTGAGCCTCAGTACGAAAACTGAACAGACGATAACCACGATCCCCGTGTCATTACGAAATGAAAGGAGAACAACCATGAACAATTACAAAGTCACACATCACCACGACAGGATTTTCAATGCGACTTCGAACGTGAAACCTACGGTTTACGCAATCACGGCAGATAGCCCACGCGAAGCGGCGATTATCGCACATGGCATTTACAACGGTCATAACATAGATGTGATAACGGACGATTCTATTCAGCCGTTCCGCACAATTCACGATCAGTTTGTTGACAGTGTTGTGCCGTCACCGATTGGAACGAACACCGATATACATTCCGTATTCCTCTATGACGGAATTTCCGGTCACGTAATCATTGTCGATAGACTTGATTAAGACCACCGTGCCACTATGCAGGGAGTCAGAAAAGGAACTATGGTTCTACACACGTTCCACAGAGAACGAAGACTTCATGTGGGTTTGTAGGTATCTCGCATACCAGTTCAACAACTGGATTCACAAAAACGGACTTTAATGCCCTGGGGCGCTACTGAGAAATACGATAATAAAGTGACAAATGGTAACAACAACTATCATATTGAATTGTTTAGGTTTTAAAAAATGTTAGTCTTTGATTAACGGAAAAGGAGTAAGTATGATTGTAAAAAGAACTGTAACACAACTAATCAATATAGACATTCAGGAAATAACACTTCTGTCAGAGGAAGCATTCATAAAGGCGAAAAAATTCATCAAACCCATTAATAACTGTTGGTGGTTGCAATCGCCCGGAGCCAGTAGTGAAGTTGTAGCTTGTGTTAGCTACAACTTCAACTGCATCTTTGGCTGCATCGTCAATAATTCTAATGTTTTTGTCCGGCCTGCTTTAAGAATAGGGAATCTCAAAACATCAAACCTGAGAATAGGCAGTTCGTTTAGAATGGGAAGTTATGTGTGGACTGTCATTTCTGATGAACTTGCCTTGTGTGATGAAGCTGTCGGCAAATCTGCTTACAGGGAAGACTGGCAGGCAAAAGATGCCAACGAATACGAGGTATCTAATGTAAAGAAGTGGCTCGAAAAATGGACGGAAGAGAAAGGGATAATCTGCACAAACTATGTACAAAACAGGATCTTCTATGATTCTTTTAAGACAGACACTATATCTCTTCTCAAACCAAAGCTGGTCGAAAACCCCGGTTTTCTTCATTTCTTAAAGGAGAACGGAATGACTTTCGATGAGTATGCCGAAAACGCCATATTGCCAGAAATAGTTAGCGCATATGCAAACCATTGTTTATGCAATGGGAAAGAGATGGTTTGGTATGACGATGAATCAGTTTGGTGTGCTGATGAAGGATTACTGGAACAACTCAAACGTCGGATTGAGATGGAAAAACATTATGGAAAAGAAAAAAAAGAAATTTGATCAGAGTTCTTATGTGAGGGCATACAACAAGAAGCATTACGCGAGAATATGCTTGCAGGTTCCCCCACACATAAAAGAAGACTGGCAGAAAAGAGCCAAAGCTGAAGGCAAAAGCCTTACCGCATGGCTGATCAGTAAGACTGAAGAACAGTAACCGAAAAGGGCAATTAACCTTCGCAAATGCATTCATTACAAGATAAAAATAAGCCGTTATAACCTTCGTAATATTGCAATTTTTAAGGTCTCAGAAAATGAATGTAAAAAAAACATGTCCAAAAATCAAGTAATATTATGAAGAAATTCAGTAAAGGAAATGATATTTGCGAACGCGTAAGTGTTGCAATAATGGCAAGACAGGGTAGAAGCCCCATCAATCGAGTCAGGTCTGAGTGATTGGCTGTGTTTATGCATAGTATCCATAGAAAAGAAAGGAATATTTACGCGAAATGAAAACAAAAGAGACTGATAATCAGAGTGATATGAAATCTGGTGTTGCAACATCTATCGCGATTGTACTCTTCGTCGTATTAACATGGAGATATTTACCGGAAGCGATAGAAAACATGCTCACAACACTCTCTCAGGCCATATTGGAAATATATCTTGGCATCCGCTTTATGAAGAGTGCATTAAAAATTATAGTAAACGTTCCATGCCAAGATGGTGCGGAAAAGAATATTACACCTCAAAGCATAAATGCAGAAGGATACTTGAGACTATTAGTCCTAATGAGTATCGGAATGCTGGATGCCATAAATATTCTCACATACTCACATGGAGTAGAAGATATGGTCAGTGCAGCTATAACAGGCGGCACATACCCGATGAATCCATTTGCTGACTTGTATTTCCGAATGTTCTTCATACACATGTTGGTTTATAGCATTGATGCGCTACCCGATATCGTTGAAATGATAACGTCGCGAAAAAACAAGAATATATAAATACATGTCAGTGTTGAACACACTTCATGATGCGCGATATATCCATTATCCGAAACTGGTACGGGAAAATGGAAACGACATAGAAAAGTTATATTAAAGGAAATCACAAAAGGGCATTGCAAAGAGCGGATGTGTAAAGCATCTGCTCTTTTGTGTTTTAAGAATAATTACCTTATGGATAATGCTCCCTGAAAAACAGCATTTGTATTGCATAAATCACTCCCATTGTGGGAGTAACTTGACGCATAATCTGTATTTACAACAGTGTTGTAAATATGCCTTAGTTATAGAAATGAACTTCACAAGCTCATTATGGTATTTAAAGCGTTGCATATGCGATGAATATATGATAATCTAATATATACAAATATAAAATGTTAACAGGGCGGTTCTATGCCCTGCGAAGATGAGGACAAGCGTTTATGCGCTTGTTCTTTTTTATTAAGGAAAGGAGCTGGTGAAGTAGAATATTATAAATAAGACAAGTGAAGTAGCATGGCGAGAAAAACGCGCCTGCGTAAAACAGTTTTTGATACCGCAAAGAACAGGTTGCGACCTGTTCTTTTTTGCAGAAAGGAAAAAGAATGAAGGAAAATATGAAGAATGAAGCCTACAAAAGGCTTGCATTATTGGGAATTTATTCTCCCGTTCTGAAAGACTTTGCAGTAAACAATATCGTTTACTGCAGCAATCAGACCAGAATAGGAGAACAGTCATACGGCATCCTCTATCGGATAGAAACTATGCCGCAAATAGAGGAGATGATAAGGAAAGCCGAATCGGAACGGAATATTATGGTATATCACGCCATCCTGTCCGAATTGAATTTCGGCACAATCTTGAACCTGCTCTTTGTTTCCCCATACGAAGAAGAATGGCTGTCAGATAAGTGGGATATAGAGAAACACAGAACAGTCGCCTACTGCATCAACCTTACTGTGCCGGATTGGTCTAAAGTCGGAACAATCTGGGTAAGAGAAAGTGGCGGCGGTCTGATAAGAACAAATTAAAGAAAAGAAAGGAGACCAGCTATGAGTAATAAAAGTAAATGGTCGCATATCAAATGCGATTATATATGTGAGGATGAGGACGATATGTTCTGGCGTGTGGACGCATGGCGGACAAACGACGAGAATGAAGAAGGCAAAGTAATAGCCTATATCGATGACTTAACGGGGCGCGTTGTATATGCGGATCCCGAAGCTCGCTTCGATAAGGTCGCACAGGCCGTCATCAAGGAGAAGGTATCGGAAATCAAGAAAAAACCGATACTTGCCGATTACTGGAAAGGGGAGCTGTCGCTCCAGTGCAGGACGGCAAAAGGGATATTAGTAGCCACTGCAGAAGGCGGTGGTGAAGACGACAGGCATGCCGATGCTATGTATATCGGCATCATTCCTGATCCGGAAAAAAAAGAAACCTATACAGACCTTCTTTTTGCGAAGGTCGGAAGGGATGAAAATGCCCCCGTTGAGCTTACATTCTGTGAGCTTGATGCAACCTCTGAGACAACGATAGAAGCAGAGGATACGATTCGGTTAGATGGGACAGGAGAAACAATCCAGTTCACATGGAATGACGAGAGGTTCGAATGAACATCTATGATGCATCCGATGTAAAGCATATTTTAACTGTCTTGAAGAACAACAAGAAAGGACTTAGAGAAATGATTGCATACAAAGAGATGAAGACACTGTTGAAAAAGCAGTGCTCAAACATAAAATATTTTACTGCCGATTTTTACGATATGTTCAAAAAAGCGTATCGTGACGCTACAAAGGCAATCATAAACGGTGATGATAAAAGATACCGGAAAAATGGTATTCTGCTGAATCACTGTTATGATCCGGTATATGAATCGGAGTTCTACAACAAGAACTCCGGGGCATATTGTTCTTTTCTGGAACTCTTCTTTTCTGAAGAAAACATCCAGAAGTTCGTGCTTACATTCTACGAGGCACAAAGAGCATTAGTGAAAAAGGAATACTACCTCGAAACAAAGGAAATCGCAATGGCATACGGTGATGCCGTAAAGACAGATTTCCATGCCGATAGGGTGGACGTAACTTAATAAAGGCGGTAGATGCCCTTGAAGAAAAAGCAGGTCTCAAAATAATGGACCTGCTTTTTGAAAGGAGGCGAGACATGAAACTAACAAAAAGAGATGCCGTGACATTCTTCCGAAGAATGTGGAAGGCTATGAAAAAAGAACTGGGAAACAACCCCAGTCCAGATGCTCGTATTCGTTTTAAAAAAAGATGGTGTCAGGACAGAAACGAAAAACTCCTGCATGACTGTTATCTCTGCGAATACGCGAAAGGCAGGCACAATGATAATCCATTCGAGGACTACTGCGTAGACTGTCCCATTGATTGGGGAAATGGACGGAATTGCCGTGCGCTGACAAAAAATAACAAAGGCGAAGCAGGTTCTTTTTATTTAATGTCGCCGCTCGACGACATACTGGCTCTGCCTTATAAAAACGAAAAAGGAGGAAAAAGAAATGAAAGAAGGACTCATAATTGACATGTTCGCTGGTGGTGGCGGGGCTAGCACCGGAATCGAACTCGCTCTCGGAAGGTCGCCCGATATCGCCGTCAACCACGATCCGGCAGCGATCCTAATGCACAAGACGAACCATCCGGACACATTGCATCTTACGGAAGATGTGTTCGAGGTAGACCTTCTGAAATATACGAAAGGCAGACCTGTGGCACTTCTGTGGGCCTCTCCGGACTGTACACAATTCAGTAAAGCAAAAGGGGGTCCAAAAAAACCGAGTTCACGGATACTACCTTGGGCCGTGTACAAACATGCCAAATCTATTCATCCACAGGTGATCATAATGGAGAATGTCGAGGAAATCCAAAAGTGGGGTTCTCTTGATAAAAATGGTCACCCGATAAAAGAAGAAGAAGGAAAGGAGTATAAAAGGTTTATTGCGGCAATCAAAAGCCTTGGTTATACTTTTGAAAGCCGCGAATTGGTAGCTGCTGATTATGGTGCTCCGACGACTCGAAAACGCTGGTATGCGATATTTCGGTGTGACGGCGAACCCATTGTCTGGCCAAAGCAGACACACAGTAAGAATGGTGTTATCCCCGGAACAAAACCATGGGAGCCGGTATGGAAATACCTAAACCTGAACGATTTCGGTAAATCGATTTTCGGACGGAAAAAACCACTCGCTGAAAAGACAATGAATCGAATAGCGGCAGGACTTGACAAGTTTGTTTTTAAGAATCCTGAACCATTCATTGTAATAGTGAATCATGGTGGCGATAAATTTCGAGGACAAAATATTCACGAACCGTTATCGACGATTACATCAAAGCATGGATATGGAATTGTGACGCCTATTCTTACCCCATACATGATGCGCAATAATCATGGAGCTCCGGGAGGGAATGCGCAATCGCCGCTACTGACAATTACGACAGGCGGACATCATGGGCTTATTACACCCGTCCTGATTCAACATCATTCAGAAACAACAAAGGAACCACGAGGACAGCATGTAACCGAACTAATTAAGAATATCGACACAAGCAACCGATATGCGATGGTATCCGCATTCCTGACAAAGTTTTATAAAACAGGAACCGGTCAGAGTGTGATGGAACCGCTTCACACAATCACAACATCGCCTGGACATTTCGGGCAGGTGTCAATCCTGGCGGTTGACTGGGAGCAGCTGAAGAAATCCGGCATCGATGAGGAAACCTCTCAGAAATGCACTTGGGTGTCTCAATTCATCATGGAATATTACGGCTGCGGTACAGGTCAAACTCTGGATGAGCCGCTTCACACGGTGGTCACGAAGGACAGGTTTGCACTGATTACTATTCTCGGAAGTGAGTATTGCATAGTTGATATCTTTCTGAGGATGTTGTCACCGGAAGAATTGAAACTCGCTCAAGGTTTCCCGAAAGATTACATCATCGATAGAGATTACCGATGGAAGCCTTACCCGAAGAGCGCACAGGTGGCGCGGATCGGCAACAGCGTAGTTCCAATCGTCGCAAAAGCGATTGTCGAGGCTAATTGCTCTGCAATAAAAGTCGGGGAACGCGCACCTCGGCTCAATGTTGTCGAAGGACTTCATGGCCAGATGGAGTTCGCGTAATTCATATTACGCGAACATGAAGTGGTTGCAAAAACACCGATATGTTCGCGTAATGATATATGATAAACCATATGATAATATGGTATAATATAAATATAGCCAGTCTGGTCATTGGCTATCTTACAGTGGATTTGTACAAGTATGATATATCGTTATTGTGCAGGTTTGCTGTCGCATCCTACAAGGGTGCGTGAATTAAAGGTGTGAGATTTGCTGAAATAGTATTTCCTGGGAACCGTCGCATCTTGTGTGGATACGTGAATTAAAGGATCTAACATTTAAAGGGTATTCAGACAAAATTAAGGTCGCATCCCACATGGGTGCTTGAATTAAAGGTCTATTTATGATGGCGGAAGAATCGCGTCGTTCGTCGCATCCCACATGGGTGCGTGAATCAAAGGGTTGATATGCGTATCGATGATGTCTTCCAGAAGCAGTCGCATCCTGCATGGGTGCGTGAATTAACGAAATAAACTGCTCAAGGAGTTCATCTGGACACGCGTCGTATCCTTCGCGAGTGCGTGAATTAAAGGATGATGTACAAAACTGCTCCGTTCTGCATCTGAAGAGTCGCATCCCACATGGGTGCGTGAATTAAAGGAACAAGGTTAATCGCTATGCAAAGCAGACATCAACGTCGCATCCTGCATGGGTGCGTGAATTAAAGCCTGAAATATACACCTTATTTATACAGCAGTCTTATCGCACCCTTTGCGGGTGCGTGAATTAAAGGCATGACAAGCCGGACCGTTTGTACGAAGATTATTGGTCGCAACCTTCACGGCTGCGTGAATTAAAGGCGGAAAGGTGTGCGTATGGTTGATGCAGGCACATAACGCTGCACCCTTCGCGGGTGCGTGAATTGAAGGGCAGAACACCTGCCTCCCTACAAAGACATACGGGTCGCGTCCTGCATGGGCGCGTGAATTAAAGGAAGCCATAAATATCAAACACATATAGCTCCAATGTCGTCGTATCCTTCGCGGATGCGTGAATTAAAGGTGGTATCCGTTTAGTGCGCCTCGCGCAGATGCATCGCATCCCTAACGGGATGCATGAATTAAAGGTGGCTTACATGCGTTGACTACGTGACACCTGAACAGTCGCATCCCTCATCGGATGCATGATTTTATGGACCCCCGCACATTCAGAAAACAATGGGCGGGGGAATACTTTACACATAAGGAGAAAAAAATGAGAAAATTTGATTATTATGATTGTTCGCCGGATCCAGATAAATTATGGCCGGATGAACAAGAGGAAGATATATGCGATGAAGAAGATGAAGAAGATGAAGAAGATGATGAAGATGAAGAAGAAGAAGATGATGATGAAGATGATGAAGTCTACAGTCAGAAAAGCAACGAAAAAATGCTGCTATTCGGTCAAGATTCTGATATAGACCAAGAGATTCGCAACGGAATAAACCGAATGCGGTACATAGATGATGAAGATAACTGGTAAAACCAACTTGCCTATTTACAACAAATAGGATAAAATCATCTATATGAAATATAAAATGGTGTGCGGAGAGTATCTTTATGCATTTTACATGATATTATTCGCATAAGCTTACGCAGGGGCTATGAAGTCCCTGCGTTTTTTATAAAAAGAAGGGAACGGGAAAAGAAATGGAAGATTATGAAAAATTAAAGAATGTCCTGCTTCTACACAATGATGCATATAAACTTCACCATCGGTGGCTAACTGATGGAATGGAACAGTCTCAAATTCTCAAAGAAGGGCTCGAAAGAATTCAAAAATATCGCAAGGAAGGGGATGTTTTGGGGGCATCGATTGTTTACAGCATTCTATCATCAATAATAAAACAAGCACCGGAATCTCCAGCAAATGATACCTGGGAGAGATTTCAGGAGCTTTACTTTGATGTAACATTCCTGCATTATAGATGGTTTATACAAAAACCGTCTACAGATGAAGACTGGAATAATATATTAAATAAGGCAAATGAAATCATGTCATCAAAAGACAATGAGAGTGATGAAGAAAAAGAATTTCGCTGCAACCTTGTCTTTGACATGATAGAAGCCATAGAAAATCGACCTTGCTCTTTAAAGAGCCATATGATTCATAAATTAGCGCAAGAATATGGCGTTGATGAATTAGAAGATCTGGCTCTGGAGATATTAAAAGAAGCGAGAAATAAAAAGAAAGGCGGTGATAAAAAGAAGGAAAGCACAGCGGCAAAAAATGAAAGCGAATAAAAGTGCCTCATATTTTTCACAGTAGCATTGCATCATCAATAATATGTATGTGATGCAGGTTTACTGTCGCATCATATACATGATGCGTGAATTAAAGTAACGCAGTCGGACACCCCGTGTGGGTTCTGAAACCATGACGAAGGAGCAGGATAAAACCTGCTCACATTAAGAAAGGAAGTGAAACACATATGGATATAATAAATCCTAAAACATTGGATATCTTAAGAAAAAGATATCCTGTAAATGCAAGGGTTGTTCTCCTGAAAATGGATGATTTCCAAGCACCGCCCATCGGGACACATGGAACCGTGAAATATATTGATGATACGGGAACCATACATGTTCATTGGGATAATGGTAGCACGCTTGGTGTGTTGTATGGGGAAGATAGATGTGATCGAATAAAGGGGGAAACATGAAAACGGTCCTGATGAAGCTGTCAGTACCGTTACAGCATTGCTCCGGGGCTTTCAATTAGCATTAGATGCACCCGCAATGAACGCATGACGCATAAGGAACCTGTAAGTTATTTATAGAAACGACGTTCTGAAAAAGAAAATGATATAAAGGAGAAATAAAATGGGCTACATGATATATGGATATGGAATAGACACTACAAATACAGACAATGTATTGAAAGAAGGCTGGTTGAAAGCATTTCATGAATTAATGACAAAGGAGGCTAAGAAGCCGGACTGGTATGAATATATTGACTGGTTGAACTGTGAACATGCAGATCCGGAAGCTTATATAGCTGAGGTTCTTAGCGGAGAAATACCGGAAGATCCGGAATACCCACTTGATGAGATGGCAGAAGAAGCTGCTGATACTGAAGGCATAGATACTGGTGATAGTGCTTTCTTCATCTTGGGATGCGAATTATTAGGTATAGATGGAGTCGTATATGAAGATTCATGCTATTTAGTTCCCGCAAGGATTCCTAAAGACGAGAAAGACAAGGTTCCGAACGAGAAAGACATAACCCGCATCATGGGTATGGTCTGGAGGACGATTTACGAAAATGATTGCGCCGAGCTGAGCTCTCTGCAATGCTATGTTGAATAAAAACACTCTTGGGCGGACATTGTTCCGCCCTTTTTGTTATATAGCAAAATCTATGAAATTTGAGCAATGGTTGACATGTGAATAAAATAATAGTACAGTTATGTCATAAAATATAAAATCTGCTTACAGGGGGTAGTGTGCGTACCCATCTGTTTGAAGGCGAGAGGCATCTTAAAGGATGGCTCTTTTTTATGTTTTATGAAGCAAAAACGCACCGAAAGTGGTGCTTTTAATAGAAGTCCAGAAAGCTGCCCGTACAAACAGCTGAAGGACTGTAACTTAGAAACAAAATCAGCACAAGCAGCGAAAAGGCTGAAAAGAACCCCAGGTTACTGTGTAATAACAACATTGCAATAATCATGGCTTCTGAGTAAATCTATACGAAGGTTCTGAGATATGGACGCCTTTTGTCAGGTCTTGCTGCGCCAAAAAACATAAACTCGTCAGACGGCGGGGAAAGGGGTATTTATGAAGAATATAAAAAAATACAAGGAGTTTATAAACGATAATTTTGGGGAAGCGTATGCCAACGAATGGGAGAAATATTATAAGTCAGTGAGGCACAAATGCACCCCCGCGTACAGCGTTATTGACTTCTTAAAAGATAAACTCGGGGACGGCTTCAGTATAAGTCCAATGGAAGATCGGGACGATTATGCGGAAGGTGAGCCGATTTTCTGCATAGACTACATGTATACGAAACTTAGACAAGAAAACGTGCCTATAGCGAAGTCCCTGGAACTATTATCCAGAATGAACGACGCCGAAATCGGCACGGAATCTATAAACCGCGATGATTACATTGTCGATTGCATCAAAAAAGGGGAGACCCCGGAAGAGGTAATTGACAAATTGTTGCGGTATAAAGATTTCCGACGTGCAGCATACGTAGATGAGGAGACAGCCAATCGGATCCTCTTTGCTCTAAGTGATGAACCGCGAGCATGGCTGTCCAGCCCGCCATTCGATGGCAGCTTCTATTTCGGCTATACGCCGGAAAACTGCTCGCCTACAGTATTCTGCGCGGAACGTATGGCATCTATTGTTATGGTGTCAGAAGGACATTACAAGGATACCCTTCCAAATAAAGAAATGCCGGATATGAATCTGGATGACATGGAAGGATATACTGCCGAAAAAGGAATGGCAGAAATAAAGGAACTCTTAGACCGTTCGGAAGAACTGTACCAGTTCTGTGAAGGTATAGCAAATTGGTACAGCAGAGAATGGTTCGTTCGAGAAGGATGGGATGAAAAATTCTTCAACAACGGACATATCGAAGGTCCAGATGGTTTGCTCGCTCAAGTATTAACTCATCCGGAATTTCCTTATTCATTCATTGAAGTGAGAAAAGGAAATGAAAAATTGAGGAATATTTACTTCGCCCAGAGCTGTACAAATAGCGCGGTTGAAGTAAAAGAGTTCCTTGAGTTGCATACAATCAGCAGCAGTACGTAAAAGGCTGAAGAGGATCCCAGAGCAACGCTGCAAGTATTGGCGTACTTATGGCTCCTTTGTAAATCGTTAAGAAGGTCCTGAGATATGGACGCTTTTTATCGGAACTGCTGTGACAATAAATTTAATGCTCGCTGAAAACGAGCAGAAAGGGGTATTTATGAATAAAATGGAATGGCCGAATAACCTTATGACGAGAATCTTCCGGAGACGTGTGGACGTGCCGGTAAGCGAAGACATTGAGAAGCGCCTCTTGGCGCAGATCAACGAACTTGCAAACGTACAAAAAGAAATCCTTCTTTTGTATTATAAAGAAGGACAATCTTTAAGAAACATCGCAAGCGACACCGCGCTGTCCAACGCAGAGAAGCGCAAGCTCGCTCAAGAGGCGGAGGAAACGCTCCGTGCTCGGAGAAAGGAACTCAAAGTAGAGTTCTTCACCTACGAGCAGATGGAACACAAGTTCCGGCTGCTCGAAGAGGAGAATAGGCTTCTCAAAGAGCAGAAGGCGGTACTTGCAGAATGCCTTGCTTGCGAGAGGCCACTGCAGACATTCACTATGAAGGAAATGGGGTTCTCTGTAAGAACATTTAATATTCTTTGGAGGGAAGGTTGCAGGACGGCGAAAGACGTTCTTGAACTTGCCAAGAATAAAGATCTTGGCAAGGTAAGGAACTTGGGGAAAAACTCCCGCGAGGAGATCCGCCGCTTCTTCCATGACTACTTTGGAAGGTACGGGACGGATACTCCCGAATATCTGTAACACTAACACGTCCCCGAAAGCTGACACATGCTTTCGGGGACGTTAAATCAAGAAAGGAGGCTGCTGATATGAAACATGGACTTCATGAAGCCGTCGCGAGCTATATCGTATCGGCCCAATTAGCCTCCGACGGGGGCAAGGGAGTCAAGTATCTGAAATGGACATGCAACATGTACTTGGTTCCCAAATTCCAAAACAGATATATCGATGGTTTTGACACTCCACACGACTAAAGTCGTGGGATTCTTGCTTCGACCACTACAGCGTTCCTAACAAGTGACCCTGTTGGTTCGTCTTACACAATGTCCACAAGCGTATATTCCCGTATGTCCTACGGTATTTTAATATGTCAGG